>Ga0307373_10003868_pt1 | contig 25591 bp, 16 predicted proteins | sample OX2MG_FD_202534 | JGI IMG/M metagenome (GOLD analysis project Ga0307373, IMG submission 202534) | Soil microbial communities from Risofladan, Vaasa, Finland - OX-2 | ecosystem: Environmental > Terrestrial > Soil > Coastal area > Acid sulfate soil | place: Finland: Risofladan, Vaasa | collected...
ATGAGGCACGGAGGTCGCTCAGCCTGATGTCGAGCAAGGCGCAGAAGGTCGCGTGCGAAAACCTGCTTACCTTGATCAATCGCTGCAACAGTGGTGAACTACCAGGGACGCTGTTTCTGTACGCGGTGATGCCAGAATTCTTTACGGGTTTCGCCACCGCGTATCCAGCCCTCCAACAACGATGTGGTCCGGGCACGAGGATCGATCTTGAGTCATTGCAGGGCTTGAAAGAGATCGATCTACTTCAGATGATGGGAGCGAAGATTTCGCTCGTTTTTCGCATTGCCTTTGAAGATGCGCCCGAAGATGGCGATTTGCTCCGAGCGGCACTTCACGGTGTTGCAGAACAGGCACTGCGCCAAACCATGGTCGGCAGTGGGACGCGGCGTCTGCTGGTGAGTACATGGGTGCGTGCCCTGCAGCAGTTCCGCGAAACGGGGGCGCGCGCACTTACGAACGATGAAATTCAGGGGTTCATGGAGGGTGCGAAGCAGCGATTGGATTCGCTGGATGCGGAGGCCGTCGCGGCCGACGGAGAATAAAAGCAATGTCCGACGGCGTGACTACGAAGCTCGTTCATCCACGATTGAACCTGTGCGAACTGGTGCGCATCGAAGGCACCGACTGGATCGTGAAGGTTCTCTCCAGCGGCATTCATTTTCGAGTGCCGCCAGAAAAACGATCCGAATATCGGGTCGTAGCGAGTTCGGGTGATCGGGCCGCCGCGGGCGCTCGGCCCCTCGTCACACCACCTCCCCCGCCGCGGATCACCGCAGTGCGGGGCGCGCCAGCCGCGGCCTCAGTTGCCGCGCATAAGCCGGCTATCACCCCACCACCTCCTCCGCGCACCGGACGACTTGCAGGGTTTCGCATTGCGCCGAGCCAAAGCGCCGATATCGAGTCCGCAGTGCCGGCGCAAAACCCCGCCACAACGTTGGGACGCGTGACGATGCTAGAAAGGGCACCTCCTCCAAAGTCTCAGGATGCGAGAAACGCGCGTCGAGTCATCGAATCGTTCCGGGTTGGCCTGCCGTCGCCCGACGGATGTACCCACCACCTGGCGGTTGGCTTCGACGAGATGAGGACAACAATCAACCGTTTCGTCGCCGATACTGCTGCCGGTGGCTCGGCGTTGCTTGTCACCGGAGCATATGGGCAAGGAAAGACCTTTTCGTTAGCCCTTCTTGAGGAAGCGGCGCATGGTGCAGGCTTCATCACGGCGCGCGTTGATTTCGATGCACTTGAATGCCCGGTAAATAAGCCGCACCTCGTGTACCGAAATCTCGTCAGAACAATGTGCGCGCCGCAGTGGCTAAAGGCGGGGATCGATAATGTTGTCAACCTTGTAAATCGTGACGTTCTCTCAACTAATGGAGACGATCCGGACGCTCAGTTTATTGAGCTCGCGCGCCTGATCGGTTGCCCGCCGCTCGCGTGGCTTCTCTGCGACCCGGATTTCGCGCGAAAACCTCCTCTGCAAGCACTGTTGAATGGCGATCTCGGGAGCCGAGTCGGCTGCGCTCGCCAATCGCACTGCCGTCCCGATATTGGTAAAGCGTTGTGGCCAGGATTCTACGCTCGTAACCAAGGCGACTTCGGGGTTTACGTGCTCTCTGGCCTATCTCGCCTCGCCCGCGCGATGGGATATCGCGGTCTTGTCGTGATCCTCGACGAGGCCGAAAAGTATTTCGATCTGACAAGGATCGATGAGGTCTACGGCACAAGTTTCCTTGGCGGCCTAGTCTGGGCGGCCTTGGCGCGGGCCGGTCGGCGCACCCGCGTCGATGAGCCAACTGGCCTCGTTCATAGTTACATTCAAGGTGGCTACCCCTTCACAACCGAGGAGCCTGCTCATTTAGGCGTCGCGATCGCCATGACCCCCGGCCACAATCAAAGCGCTAGCAGTATGTTTCGACGCTTTGGGCAATTGCTAATGACGGAGGTTCTGCCGTTAAGCGAAGACCGTCTTGTTGAGTATTGCCGTTTGGTCATGCCGATCTATTCGAGTGCTTATGGCGTGATGCCGCCGCTGGAAGGGGGCTTGGGTTTGATCGCAGTCGAGGCAATCCAACTCTGGAAGAAACACGGCGACTTCAACACGCGATCTGGAGTTCAGGCAACGATCGCCGCTTTCGACCATTGGCGGGACAGGACCTGAGGGAACTGCGGAGTCTTTGAAATGGCGGAGAAAGATGACCTTGATACAGTGCTCGCGCAGCATCGAGCTCTTGCACGGTCGATGCCCTTCGCCTGGAATGCCTTTTTCGCAGGCTTCGGAGCCCTTCGGCACGTCCAACTCGCAGCCATGCCGGTAATCCTCGCGGGTCGAAATGTGTTGGTGACTGCACCCACGGCCGGGGGGAAGACGGAGGCGGCTCTCGCCCCGATATCCGAACGACTCGTTCGGCACCGCTGGCCCGGACTCAGCGTACTGGTTGTCACGCCGACCCGCGCACTGGTTAACGATCTGCATTCACGCTTGCAACGGCCCCTTGAGCAAATGGGGATTCGTCTTGGCCGGAAGACGGCTGACCACGGAATCGGAGACAAAATCCAAGATCAGATCCTCATCACTACCCCAGAGTCCGTCGAGTCGCTACTGACATTTCGCCGTCAGAGCCTAGAAAATGCACAAGCGATTATTTTGGACGAGATTCACCTGCTCGATGGTTCCCCGCGTGGTGATCAACTCCGCTGCCTCCTCCGACGAATATGGGCGTTTCGCCACCATGTCGGCGGGTCGGGTTTTGCCGGGTTGCAGACCATCGCCATGTCGGCGACTGTCTCCGACCCGACAAGGCTGGCCGACACGTACCTCGCCACGGGGTCGGTGATAGTCGCCGTACCAGGACAGCGGCAACTGGAGGCACGCATCATCCTTGCTGGAGGGACCGACAAAGAGAGGGCCGAAGCGGCGATGGGTGCAGTGGACGAGTTTACGGCTGTTCAAAAGCTGCTGGTTTTCGTGAACAGCCGAAAGCAAGTTGACGCTGGCACGGGCTACTTTCGCTGTGGTCGGTTCTCGCAAGCGCCCGTCTACGGGCACCACGGGAGCTTGTCGAAGTCCCAACGGGAGGAAACTGAATCTCGTTTCAAATCGGATCCGCAGGCAATTTGCGTTGCGACAATGACACTCGAAATTGGGATTGATATCGGCGACATTGACCTCGTCGTCTGTATCGATCCGCCGTTCTCCTTGTCGAGTTTTCTCCAACGTATCGGACGTGGCTGTCGCCGATTGAACGGGAGAACCCGCGTGCTCTGTGTCGCAAGAGATCGGGCCGGAGAGTTGATGTTCAATGCCTTGGTCGGACAGGCGACACGCGGGATGCCTGGCGGGCCGACTTGCCCGTTTCGGCGATCCGTACTGTTTCAGCAAGTCCTCGCATACCTCAAACAATCGCCGAAGAATTGTCGGGTCACGGAACAATTCGCCAGGATTCTTGGGAGCGACAGCGCGCCGACGGTCAGCAATCGCTGCATTCAAGACGTGCTCCAAGACATGGTCCAAACGGGGTTTCTCGACTGGAAGCGCGATGTCTATCGCCCGGCACCTGAAGGATGGAGCTTCATCGACAGCAAGCGTATTTATGCCAACATTCAACCTAGTCCTCTCGAAGTAGCATTAGTCGATGTCGAGAGCGGCAAGGTCGTTGCGACTGTGGCTGGTGTGTCTGGACCAACAGATGGCATTCGCGTGGCCGGGCGGTCCTACGACCTGGTGCCAGGTGGCTCGCCATTCATCCAACGGGTCCGCGGGGGCGGCGATCACGTCGATTCACCTTTATATCGCGCCCACGGGCTTCCCTACGCCTTTGACGTTGGGGCAAGTCTTGCCAACCATTTCGAGATTCCGCCGACACAGCTCGTGGCTGTTCGTGTCGGTCAAAGTACCGTCGTAATGACGTGGCTGGGCAGGATCCTGAACAGCGCCCTTGCGGGCGCTCTTCGGCAACGGGCTTTCCACGTTTCTGACGGCTCGTTTCACCTGACGGTGCAATTAGGCCAAGACGCTGATTTGCTCCGCGTAATTCGGGAAGGTGTTGAGGACGTAATCGCTCGAAATCCCTTGGGGCGCATGAATTGCGAGCGCATGATTGATTTAGGACCTCACTACAGAAACCTTTCGCCGGACCTCCAAAAGAAAGCGCGTGAAGACTGGCTGGACGCGGACTTCTTGCAAGACTGGTGCAACCAGTTAAATGAGGTACGAGTCGTACCTGCCGATACACAAATGGGCGGAGATCTGCTTGCACTCACCTAGAAGGAGGGGGCGACTGGGCGCCGAACACCGGTGCGACCCATCCATCTATGCGAGTCGGTGGCGATTCCGTGGCCAGGGCAAGGCGGGGTTGGCCGGCGAGCATGATCGGCTGATCCAGGCCTGGGGTTCTTGTCCGCCGCGCCCGTCGCGACGAAGCCGCCATGCGTGCCGCAGTCCGTCAGACCGGACCGGTTTCCGAGGCGTTCAATTCTCGCAACCTCGACAAGTGCCTCGCAATCTCTCTCGATTCAGGGCAATCGCCAAACTGCGACACCAGATGATCGACATGCACCACGTCGGCATTGGAGAATTCGACACCCTCACAGACCTGCTTGTGGTAGCCCGTGTCCGCATCGAGCCAGACGACTTGTAGTCTTGGCGCTTGGTGACCATTGACTAATGACCAATGACCAATGACTTTTGACCAACGACCCTTTCAGCCGCCTGCTCGCCGCTTTGAATGCAATGCGGAATGCCGACGCCGCGATAAGCGTTGCCGGCCAGTTCCAGGCCCGGCAATTGGGCGACGCGCGACTCGATCCGTTCGACCAGTGCCAGATGGCCGATATGGTACTGGGGCATGCTCGCCCGCCAGCGGCAAACCCGAAACAATTCAGGTTCGCCGCGCGCGCCGAGCAGTTCGCCCAACTCGCGGCCGGCGATCCGCCGCAGTTCTTCGTCGCCGAGCTCGACCTGGTCGGGCCGGCGCGCGCCGCCAAAGAACACACGCACCAGCACACGTCCGCGCGGCGCGCGGCCGGCGAACTTGACGCTCGTGAAGCTCGCCGCGAGAATCTCTCGTCCCTCGATCTCGGGTACCACGAAACCAAAGCCGTCGAGCGGGTGCGTGATCTGCTCACAGCGGTAGCCCGCCAAGGCGATCGCCGAGCCGGCGTACGGAATTTGCCGCAGCTCCGCGGCCAACTCGGCCGCGATCCCTTCCAGGAGCCGCGCGGCGGTCGGGGCCGGCACGGCCACAATCACGGTGTCGAATTCTCGCAGCTCGTCTCGACCAAGCGACACCATCCAGCCGCCGCCGGGGCGCGCCGCGAGGCGCTCGACAGGCGCGTTCAATGCAACGCACCCGGCGGGCAATCGCCGCGCGATGGCTTCGACCAGGCTAGCCAGCCCGTCCCGCGGCGCGACGAACAGGCTGTACCGGGCGCCACTCGCTTGCCCGGCCGCGGCGCCGCGCCTGAGGCCGCGGATCAAACTGCGGTGCGTCCGCTCGATTTCCGGAAACTGAGGCAAGGCGGCTTCGATGCTCAGTTTCTCGGCGTCGGCCGTATAGATGCCCGCCACCAGCGGCTGCACCAGCCGCTCGAACGCCTCGCGTCCCAGCCGGCGGCGGGCGAACGAGGCCAGGCTCTCGTCATTGCTTTCGTCGGCAGAGTAACGTCGGGCGGGCACGAACCATTCACCCAACAGCCTCAGCTTTCCCTTGAGGCTGAGTACGGGCGTCGTAAGGATCGGCCAAACTCGGCTGCCGGCCAGGAGCGTGAAGCCCTCTGGCACAGGATACAACTTGCCCTTGCGGACCACTAGCGCACGGCGGTAAGCCTCGTTCGTCGGCAGTAACTCGTCGGCCAGTCCTACCCGCCGGCAGAGATCGAGCGCCCAGGGGACGTTGGTGATGAAGCTATCGGCGCTGTGTTCCAGGAGGTAGCCGTCCGATCGTTCGGTGCGAACCACGCCACCAAGCGTGTCGCCCGCCTCGAAGAGCGTCACCTCCGTCGCCGGATCGAGTTCGCGCAGCCTATGCGCCGCGGCCAGGCCGGCGAAGCCGCCGCCGACGACGGCGACGCGGAGCCGAGCGGGTTGGTCGGGAGTAGCAGAAGTCACGGGTGGGGCGAGCAAAGTTGGGCTGCGAGAGTCTCGTATCGATTGTACTCGACAGGACCTATATGCTCGACAGGCCCTATATGCTCGACAGGCCCTATATGCTCGACAGGCCCGATGTGCTCGACAGGCCCAAACGCGGCTCAATCCCCGCGCAGCTCATCGAGCTACTTAATTGGGTTCCGGTGGCGCCGCGGATTCGCCGTCGGGGGGCGCAGCCGTTTCCTCCGGCGGATCGGCCGTCTCGCTTTCACTGCTGGCACCGGGAACCTCGTTTTCGCCGTGTTGGGAAGCGACGTCGGGTTTCTCATCCGCGGACGTCGTTTCGTCGGGCGCCGTGCCATCGGGCACCACGGCAACGCGGGAGGCCCCGGCGGAGGAGGCGGGGCGCACCGCGATTCCCGGCTCGACGGTTTCCGTTTGCAGCCGCCGAAAGAGCATCAGCACCTGGCGTTCGAGCTGCTGTTCCGCGTTGAGTCCCCGGCCGCTCTTGAGCTTGGCCAGCTTCTCGCTCATCAGCGAGAGCGTGGCGAAGAGCTCGAGGGCCTCGTCATGCATCTGCTTCGAAAGCTGTTTGTCGAGCGCGGCCATCAACTCCTGCATGGTTTGTTCGGCCATGTCCGGGCTGCTGGACAAATCCTGGAGCCCTCTTTCCAGGACATCGTGATTGTCTTTGAAAAATCCGCGGAGCTGTTCTTCGGTCAGGGCACCGGTCGCGTCGATCATCATCTTCATCTGCTCGACGATATATTTCTCGAGCTCCTCCCGAGCTTGCGGTAAGCTTTCTTGCACCTCACGACTGAGCTGATCCGCCCAGCCGGGCGCACCGCTCTTGATCTCGTCCTCCAGGATTCTTCTCGCGGGCGCGAGATTATCGACGATGGTGATTTCGGCGAGCGCGACCAGCTTCGCGGCCTCCGTCAGTTCATTCAGTTGCGTGTAGCCGTAGTAAAAGTAAACAGACAACGCGACCAGCACGATGGCCGCGATGAAGCCGGTGAAGCGGGTGCGTCCGACCAGCTTGCGCTGTTGGGCGGCCAGTTCACGTTGCACGGAATCGAGGCGGTCTTCCAAGGAGGAAGACAAGGAAGATTTGGACATGGCAAGGGCCTTTATGTGAAAAGATTCCAGGACTGTACAGAGAAAATGGTCGTCACTCGGCCGCCGCGATTTCGGTGCTCTTGAGCTTGACGGTCAAGAGCTCGAGCAGCATGCCGATCAATTGGTCGATGAGCGCGGCCTCGCCTTTCGCGGGCGCCGGGGCCGGCGGAAACTGGTCCCACGTGCCGTATAATGCTTCCATCTGATTGCCCAGTTCTTTGCCGTAGTACTTTTGCGATATCGTCTGCAAAGCCGCTTCGACATTTTTCATCATCCGTTTGCGGATCTCTTCATTGTCGGCTGTTGGGAACTCTTGCTTGATCAGCTCCTCGTGCCGCACGAGGCTCTTGTCGAAACGGGCACCGAGTGTTGTTTGCAGGTGTTCTTGCAAGTTTCTTACGAGCTGGTCGCGCTCGCGTTCCGAGGCCTGCAAGTACTTGGGCAGGTCTCGTTTGGCCTGTTCGTAAAACGCGTCCGTGACCACGGGACTAACCGCCCGGGCGAGCGTTTCAAGCTGCTTCATGAAGTCGTCGGCGTGATCGTCGACGCTTTTTTGGGCAAGTGCTGCGAGGAGATTGCGGTTTTCCTCGCTGTTTAGCTGTTCGGCACGTCGGTAAAAGATGGTGATGGTCAGCCCGATGAAAGCCACCAGTGCCAAGGTGATCCAAAGACGGACCCGCTGGGCTTGGACCAAGGCGGCGGAGAGGGCGGCGGTTTGGCGCTCCAGCGCCTCGATTCGCCCGTTCAGTGACGTGGCGCCCTTTCCTGGGTCGGAAGCAGACGATGACATGGATGAATACCTCCCGAATCTTCTCGTGACAGGGTGTGCCCGGCGCGGCGCCGATCGCCGCTACACGGCGGACAGCGGGATTCTGTAGGCGCAACGGCCGATTGTCAACGAAAAATCCAAAAAAATACCGGAATCTAATACACCGCGCGCCGCGGGCCGAATCGCGGGCACCGTTCGGCAGCCCAAGCGAAGGGAAGAGCCGACTGCGATAGTGATAAAGCTCCAGCGGCCTTATACTTGGCTCTTGGGGAGGTTGAAAAAGGCACGACCAAATACAGGAGCGGCCGTTTCGCCATGGAACCGGGTTTCAGTCTCGAGCAGTACGGTATTCATGTTGCCGACGTACTGCGGAACGCCGCGCCGGCAGTTCTTTACGAGGCGGCGCTTGCGCACGATAAGGCGGCCCTCAGCTCGACCGGAGCGCTGATCGCACATAGCGGCTCGAAAACCGGGCGCAGCCCCAAGGACAAGCGGATCGTCGATCACCCGTCCAGCTCGGCCGACATCTGGTGGGGCGACGTGAACATCAAGCTCGAAGGACAGACCTTCGAGACGAACCGCGAGCGGGCGATCGACTTCTTGAACATTCGGCCGCGGCTGTACGTGTTCGACGGCTTCGCCGGTTGGCACCCCAAGTACCGGCTTAAGATTCGGCTGATCGCCGCCCGGCCGTACCATGCGCTGTTCATGCACAACATGCTGATCCGCCCCGAGGCCGACGAGCTGGCCGCGTTCGGCGAACCCGACTACGTGATTTTCAACGCCGGCGAGTTCCCCGCCAACATCCATACACGGCAGATGACCTCGAAGACCAGCGTCGATTTGTCGTTCGAGTCGCGCCAGTTCGTCGTGCTGGGCACCGAGTACGCGGGCGAGATGAAGAAGGGGGTGTTCACGCTGATGCATTACCTGATGCCCAAACAAGGTGTGCTTTCGATGCACTGCTCGGCCAACGAGGGACCGAAAGGCGACGTGTCGCTGTTCTTCGGCCTGTCGGGTACCGGCAAGACGACGCTTTCGGCCGACCCGCGTCGCAAACTGATCGGCGACGACGAACATTGCTGGGGCGACGACGGCGTGTTCAACATCGAAGGGGGCTGCTATGCCAAGTGCGTCCACCTCTCAGCCGAAGGCGAGCCACAGATTTTCCAGGCGATCCGTTTCGGCACGGTGCTCGAAAACGTGGTCCACGACCCCCTCACGCGCGAGGTCGATTACGACGACGTTTCGATCACCGAGAACACTCGGGCCAGCTACCCGATCGAGTTCATCCCCAATGCCAAAGTCCCTTGCCGGGGCGGCCACCCGCGGCAGATCATTTTCCTGTCGTGCGATGCTTTCGGAGTTCTCCCGCCGGTGAGCAAGCTCACGCCGGCCCAGGCGATGTACCATTTCGTCAGCGGCTACACGGCCAAGGTGGCCGGCACCGAGCAGGGCGTGACGGAACCCCAGGCAACCTTTTCGGCCTGTTTCGGCGCGGCGTTTCTCGTTTGGCACCCTACCAAGTACGCCGAACTGCTCGCCGAGCGCATGCGGGCCCACGGCGCCGATTGCTGGCTGGTGAATACGGGCTGGACCGGCGGCGCTCATGGCACGGGGCGGCGAATTGCGCTGGCGGACACGCGGGCGATCATCGATGCGATCCACTCCGGCGAGCTGGCCCGCACACCCACCGCCGTAGACCCGCGGTTCGGGCTGCACATGCCGGTCCGCTGCCCGGGAATACCCGATTCGTTGCTCCTCCCGCGGAACACCTGGTGTGACCCGGCGGCCTACGATGCGGCCGCCGGCAAGCTGGCAGGCTTGTTCCAGAAGCACTTCTCGAAATACGCAGCTTCGGCCAGCGAGGCGACGTTGGCCGCGGGACCGCGGGTGTAGACCCTTGACGCGGCCTTGCCGACAACCCGCGTCAATCGCGCAGCACCAGGTTCCCGACGACGGCCAGGCCGACGACGATGAGCAACGTGAGCAGCACGATTTCGATCAACGATTCGAACCACATGGCTAGCTTTTCCACCTCCAGTTCACGTTCGTAGCGGTCATTTGCGCACGGGGCCCTCGGCGCGGCCGAAAATCATCCGTCCGGCGCTGGTTTGCAGCACGCTGGTGACGGAAATCTTGATGGTTTTGTTGAGGTGTTCGCGTCCCCCTTCCACGACGATCATGGTCCCGTCGTCGAGATAGCCGACCCCTTGGCCCTGTTCTTCGCCAGGCTTGACGATCAGGACGTCCAGGCTTTCGCCCGGCAGGAATACGGGCTTGAGCGAGTTGGCCAGGTCGTTTAGGTTGATCACGTCGACGCCGTGCAACCGCGCGACTTTGTTCAGGTTGTAGTCGTTGGTGACGACCTTGCCGTCGAGGTGCTTTGCCAGCAGTACCAGCTTGAGATCCACCGCCTGGCCTTCGAATTCGGGCAGATCCTGATCGAAGATCTGCAAATCGACCGAGTCGTTGGACCGCAAGCGGTTCAGGATGTCGAGCCCGCGCCGGCCACGGCTGCGGCGCATCCGGTCGGAACTGTCGGCGATGGCTTGCAACTCGCTGAGCACGAACCGGGGCATGATCAACTGGCTGTCGAAGATCTTGGTTTCGACCACGTCGGCGATCCGGCCATCGATGACGACACTGGTGTCGAGCACGAACGGCTTCAAGCCTTTGACGTCCTTCGAGAACTCGACGTAGGGGATGATGAAGCGAAAGTCGTTGCGAGTCTGCATCAAGAGGCTGATGCATGTATAACAGATCACCAGCGCCGTCACCGGTCTCACGACCGAGTGGACGAATTCGCTCATCTGCAAAGGGGTCAACGCCAGGTCCACGACGTAAGCCAGGAACAGGCCCACGACCAGTCCGAGGTAGACCGACGAGATCACGTCCAGCGCTTTGTGTTTCACCAGGACATCGACGGCGATCACCGCGACGGCGGTTCCCATGATACCGGCGAACAGCACCCAGGGGAGCCAAGCGGGTTCAACGGGCATCTTGCCCGGCAGCACCAGCGGGACCGCCAGCCCCGCCGCCACCACGATGAACAGCATTCGCAGGATGATCAAAGGCATCGGACGGCTTTTACCCCTTGGTTGATGACGGTAAGGTGCGAATCGGACCGGTAGGACCGTGGATCGAACGACGCCGGGGAGCCATTCTATACTGCACGCGGCAAGGAATGAGACATCGTCGGCCGCGTGAAGTATAACAACCCGGCGGGCAGGTGCCCAGGAGCCCTTGGGGAGAAGGGCGTGCCAAACTTGCCCACCCTCCCGTCGCTACGTTAACATCAATCGAATGGCTTCCAAGACTCGGGACCAACTCGAAACGGAAATCGCCGCCTTGCGGTGCCGGGTGGCCGAGTTGCAAGCCATTCTCGACAACACCGATCGCAAACAGGCCGAGGAACAGTTGCGGTCGGAACAACGCTTTCTCAGGCAACTCATTCACGCACACGAACGCGACCGCAAGTTGACGGCCTACGAAATCCACGACGGGATGCTGCAATACGTCTCCGGCGCGCTTTTGCACTTGGAGTCGCTCGCCGGCGAACACTCACCCTTGGCCGGCAAGGGGCGCGACGCGCTGGAGTTGGCGGCGCACTTGCTGCGCCGGTCGATCGAAGAGGGACGCCGTGTGATGAGCGGCCTGCGTCCGCCGATCCTCGACGAGGAAGGGATCGTGATGGCGGTCGAGTACCTGGTCGTTGAACAGTCGGAGCACGGCAAGCTGCACATCGACTTCAGCCACCGCGTTACGATCGACCGCCTCGACCCTCTTCTCGAAGGCACGATTTTCCGAATCGTGCAAGAGGCCCTGAACAATGTCCGGCGACACAGCCGTGCCACGCGCGCCGAAGTCCAGCTTGTTGAGCGCGAAGGCCGGCTGCGCGTCGAAATCCACGACGACGGCGTCGGGTTCGATCCCGATCAGGTGCCCGACGACCGCTTCGGCGTCGCTGGAATCCGCAAACGGGCCGCCTTGTTCGGCGGAACGGCGCAAATCACCAGTGAACCCGGCCGGGGAACGCACATCATGGTCGATTTGCCGCTTCCACCGGCGTTGACGGATGAGAAGAGGAAGGTTGAAGGATGAAGGATGAAGGATGAAGCGAGGAGGGGAACAGGAAAAGAGGGGAGACGCGGTGAGAGGAGACACGGAGACACGGAGCGATTACCAGTGAAACCAATGACCATTGACCAATGACCAATGACCAACCTCAACGACATTTCCTGGGATGGGACCGCCCGGCCTTGTGGACGTCGGCCGAATGGCTGTTGGCGCACCAAGGGTCGGCGAGCGACGCCGACCTGGGCCGGCTGATCGTCGTTTTGCCCGGCCGCCGCGCGGGCCGCCGGCTGCTGGAGATCCTGGTGCAGGAATCCGAGAGACGCGGACTGGCGCTGGTGCCGCCGCAGATCGTGACCGTCGGAAGCCTACCCGAGTTGCTCTACGATGCGCCGACGGCGCCTGCGGGTGCGTTGGCCGCCGAGCTGGCCTGGCTCGCCGCGCTGCGCGCCATCGATCCAGAATTGCTCCGCCGCTTCGTCGCCGAACCGCCGCCGCACGACGAGCCGCCGCGCTGGCTGGGCCTGGCCGAGCTCTTGGGGCGCTTGCACGCCGAGCTAGGCGGACACGCGCTGCGGTTCGCCGACGTCGCGTGTTGCGTGCGGCAAATCGGCGACTTCGGCGAAGACCGGCGCTGGGAAGCGCTGGCTGAAGTGCAAGAGTGCTACCTTCGCACACTGGCCGCCTGGGGACTTGCCGACGTTCAGGCGGCTCGGCTCGATGCGATTCGACGCCACGCCTGCCGCGTCGAGGGCTTCGTGGTGCTACTGGGCACCGCCGACGTGCTGCCGGTGGCGCGGCGGATGCTCGAACAGCTCGCCGACCGCGTGACGGCGTTGGTCCACGCCCCCGCTGCGCTGGCCGAACGGTTCGACGCCTTCGGCTGCCTCGTGCCGGCCACTTGGCGCGACGCGCCGATCGAACTGCCCGAGGCGCGGATCGAGGTGGTCGACGGTCCGGCCGATCAGGCGACGGCCGTGCTGCGAACCATCGCTTCCTACGACGGACGGTTCTCGGCCGAGGACATCGCGGTGGGCGTTTCCGACGCGAAGCTCGTACCGTACCTGGAACAACGCTTCGAGCAGTTCGGATCACCAAGCCGGCACGCCGATGGATTGCCGCTTTCGCGGACCGCGCCCTACAAGTTGTTGGCCGCCGTGGCCGACTATCTCGAAGGGGGGCGTTACGTCGATCTGGCCGCGCTGGCGCGGCACCCCGACATGGAATCCTGGCTCTCGGCCAAGCTGGCCGGCTACGAAGGGGCGGTGGGCGATTGGCTCACCGAGCTCGACCGCTATTACTCGCAGCACTTGCAGGCCCGGCTCACGGGCCACTGGCTCGGCCCGCCGCGCGTGAGGCGGCAACTCGGCCACCTGCGGACCACCATCGACGGTGAAGTCCACGGCAAGCTGTCGGGCGAGCGACCCCTCGCCGAATGGGCCGAGAAAACCGTCGAGCTGCTCATCGAGATTCTTGGCCGCGAGCAGCTCGATCGCAACCATCCCGGAGAGCGAATCGTGCTCGAAGCCTGCGAGGGCCTGCACCGGGTGCTCGTCGAGGCCGCCGCGTTGAAAGGCAAAGTCGACGACGCCTGGCGGGGCGCCGACGCGTTGAGGCTCTTCCTGCGGTTGGTCGAGAGCGACTTGATCGCGCCCTTGCAACACGAGGCCGCGATCGAAATGCTTGGCTGGCTCGAACTGCCGCTCGACGACGCCCCGGCCCTGATCGTCACCGGCTTCAACGACGGCGTCGTCCCCACGTCGGTCGGCGCGGACCAATTCCTGCCGGGCGAGGTCCGCCGCAAGCTTGGGCTGAACGACAACGAGCGCCGCTACGTCCGCGACGCGTACGCGCTGGCCGTGCTGGCGGCCTCTCGCCAAGAGCTGACGCTCGTCGCGGGCCGGCGCACCAGTGAGGGCGACCCGCTGACCCCCAGCCGGCTGTTGTTCGCCTGCGACCAGCGCACGATCGCGCGACGCACGTTGCGGTTTTTCGGCCGCGAAGGGTCGCCCTCTCCATTGGCCCTACCGTCCGGACTCGCGGCGGGCCAGAAGCGTTCGTCGTTCGAGGCGCCGCGGCCGCGGCCGCCCAAGCGGCCGATTGACAGCATGCGGATCACCGAGTTTCGCGACTACCTCGCCTGCCGCTATCGCTATTACCTGCGGCACGTGCTGGGCCTGGCGGCGCTCGACGACGCTGCCGAAGAGCTCGATCCGCGGGCCTTCGGCACGTTGGCCCACCAGGCGCTCAGCATGTTCGGATCCGATCCGCTCGCCGCGAGCTCGACCGACCCCGCCGCGATCCGCCGCCGGCTCGACGCCGCGCTCGACGCGATCGTCCAAGAGCAATTCGGCGACGACCGCTTGCCGGCGATCAATGTGCAGGTCGAGCAACTGCGATTACGGCTTGGCGCCTTCGCCGAATGGCAGGCCCATTGGGCCGCGCAAGGATGGCGGATCGTACACGCCGAGTTCGCGGTCAACGGCGAGACGGCCCCGTTCGATGTCGACGGCGAGCCCATGTACCTGCGGGCGAGAGTCGACCGGGTCGATGTCCACGAGGCGACCGGCCGGCACGTGATTTTCGATTACAAGACCTCCGACGGCGCCAAGACGCCCGAGCAAACGCACCGCAAGTCGAAGTCACAGTGGATCGACTTGCAGCTTCCGCTCTATCGCCACCTGACGCCCGCGCTGGGAATCGACGGGCCGATCGAACTGGGTTACATCGTGGTCCCGAAAGATTTGAGTGAGACGGGCGAGCGCCTGGCCGAATGGACCGCGGCCGACCTGGCTTCGGCCGACGAAACGGCGGCCGCCGTCGTGCGGGGCATCCGTCGAGAGCAGTTCTATCCGCCCGTCTCGCCCCCGCCTGATTTCGCCGAGGAGTTCGCGCGAATCTGCGGCGATGCGCAGTTCGGCGGTACGCTGGCGGACGAGGAGGGCCCATGATGAACTTTCCCCACACCATGATCCGCGCCTCGGCCGGTACCGGCAAGACCTACCAGCTCTCGAACCGTTACCTGGGGCTGGCCGCCGCCGGCGCCGCGCCGGAGCGCATTCTCGCCAGCACGTTCGCGCGCAAAGCGGCCGGTGAAATTACCGATCGCGTGTTCGTGCGACTGGCCCACGCGGCCCTCGACGAAAGCAAGTGCCGTGACCTCGCTCTAGCGGTTGGCAACGAGGCCTTGGATTGCGCTCGCGCGCTCGAACTCTTGGCCCAACTCGTCCAGCAGTTGCACCGGCTGCGGATCTCGACGCTCGACGGTTTCTTCATGCAGATCGCCGGCAGCTTCAGTCTCGAGTTGGGGCTGCCGCCCGGCTGGCGGATCGTCGAGGAACCATTCGATCAACGGTTACGGAGCGAGGCGATTGCCGCGGTGCTGGCTGACGACGACGCCAGAGCCAACTTGACCCTGATGCATCTCTTGAGCAAGGGGGAGGCCCGGCGGGGTGTGAGCGAACAGATTCGCGACCTGGTCAATGGACTCTACGGTGTGTACCAGGAAACGCCGCCCGAGGCTTGGCTGGCCTTGCCCGCCGGGCAGCCGCTCGACGCCGAATCGTTGGCTGCGGCGATTGCCGCTTTGGAAACCGCCCCCCTGCCGTCGCCAGGCTGGACCAAGGCCCGCGACGGCGATCTCGCCGACGCCCGGGCCGGCGATTGGGCCGACTTCATCAAGGATGGTCTGGCCGGCAAGGTCGCCGCCGGCGAAGCTACCTACAATCGCAAACCGATCGGACCCGAACTGGCCGCCGTCTACCTGCCGCTGGTGCGGCACGCCAAGGTGCTGCTCGTCCGCCAGTTGGCCGACCAGACCAAGGCCACCCACCAATTACTGGAGAAGTTCGACTCGCACTACCAGCGGTTGAAGCAAAGCCGGCGCGCACTGCGGTTCGACGACGTCACGCGCTCGCTGGCCCGCTCCTCTCTCGCCGGCCGGGCCGGGCACCTCGCCTATCGCCTCGATTCCGACCTGGCGCACCTGCTGCTCGACGAGTTCCAGGACACCTCGCGATGGCAATGGCGGGTGCTGCGGCCGATGGCCGGCGAAGTGCTCCAGGGACGCGCCGGTGAAGCCTCATTTTTTTGCGTCGGCGATGTCAAGCAGGCCATCTACGGCTGGCGGGGAGGTGAAGCCGAACTGTTCGACGCTTTGGCCGGCGATTGGCCGCAGCTACGTCAGGAGACGCTGAACCGTTCGTGGCGCTCATCGCCGGTGGTGATCGATACGGTGAACCTCGTCTTCGCCCGCCTCGCGCACCTGCCGGCGTTGGACAAGCACCGCTCGGCGGTCGCTGCCTGGACGAAGACCTTCGGCGAGCACACGACGGAGCGAAAAGAACTGGCGGGCCACGCGCGCCTCGTCGTCGCACCCAAGGCGGTCGAAGGCGCCGTTCAGAAGGAGGAGACACTCAAGTTCGCCGCCGACGAAATTGTCCGCCTCGCCGGCGAGGCGCCGCGGGCGTCGATCGGCGCCCTCGTGCGCGACAACGCGGCGGTTGCCCGGCTGATCTTCGAACTGCGCCGCCGAGAGCTCCACGCCAGCGAAGAGGGCGGCAACCCGATTTCCGATTCGCTCGCGGTGGCCGCGGTACTATCGCTTTTGACTTTGGCCGACCACCCCGGCGACGCGGTGGCCCGGTTCCACGTGGCCCACTCGCCGCTGGCTGCCGTACTGGGTCTTGACGAAAGCTCCGACGAGCAGGCGGGCCACCGGCTTGCGCACGAAGTGCGGCGCTGGTTGCTGGCGGACGGCTACGGAGGGACGATCTATCGCTGGGCGCTCAAGCTGGCACCGGCGTGCGACCGCCGCGACGCCGACCGGCTGTGGCAGCTCGTCGAACTGGCCCACCGCTACCAGGACGAGGCGACACTGCGGGTCCGCGATTTCGTGACCTACGTCGAAAGCCAACGCGTGCCCGATCCGACCTCGGCCGATGTGCGAGTAATGACGATCCACAAGGCCAAAGGGCTTGAATTCGACATCGTCGTGTTGCCGCAGCTCGACGGCAAGCTTACCGGTCAGACGCCGCCGGTGGTCACCGGCGGCGCCGGGCCGACGACACCTCCGATGTTGGTCACGCGCTACGCCAATCAGGAGCTCAGGGCCTTGCTGCCCGTCAACGTGCAAGCCGCATTCGACCAATACCACGAGCGAGTGGTCCGTGAAGCGCTCTCGGTGCTCTACGTCTCTCTGACCCGCGCCGTCCACGCACTGCACATGATCGTCGCCCCTTCGCACGAAAATGAGAAGAGCCTTCCGGCAACGTATGCGGGCATACTCAGGGCCTCATTGACCGACGGCCAGAAGGCCGAACCCTCGACGACGCTCTACGAACTGGGCGATCCGCGCTGGCACGGTTCCGCGAGGAGTGTCCGTGTCGAAGGTCCGCCTTTGGCGGATGGCGTTCCGGACGACACCTCTGTAGGGAACGTCCTCTCCCGGCGCGCCGGGATTCCGGGAAGCGTCGAGCGTCCCGCGGTACTGGAAGTGAAGCTTGCCCCGTCAGGCGAGCGCCGCGCGCGGATGCTCGAGCGACAAAGCCCGTCGGGCTTTGAAGGCGGAACACTGGTCGACCTGAGGCAACGGTTGCGGCTCGACACCAGCGCGGCGCTGATGCGCGGCACGGTGGTCCACGCTTGCTTCGAGCAGATCGAATGGCTCGACGACGGGGTGCCCGGCGACAAGTCGTTGCTTGAGGCGGCGCTTGCCACGGGTGCTTCACCGACTGACGTGGCGCAATGGTTGCCGCAGTTTCGCGAGATGCTCGCCAAGCCCGCCATCCGCGCCGCGCTTTCGCGAAAGAGTTACGAGGGAGGCGCGGCGTGGAGTGGCAACGCCGAAATCCGCAAAGCGCTCGCCGGCCCCGGCCATTCGTTGCGCGTGCTGCGCGAAAGGCGCTTTGCCATCCGCGACGGCGACTCGATCCTCACCGGCGCGCTCGACCGGCTGGTGCTCGTCGAGCGCGACGGCCGGGCGTTGGCGGCCGATCTCGTCGACTTCAAAACCGACATGTTGGCAAGCAACGATCGCCAGGCCCTGAAAATGATCGTCTCGCATTATCGTCCCCAGGTCGATGCCTACCGCCGCGCGGTAGCCCGCTTCACGGGCCTGACTCCCAACCGCATTTCCGCCAGACTGGTGTTCGTCGGCCCCGCGCTCGTCGAACGGATCTAACCTGGGTAGTCGCTCTGTTGGTCGTTGTCTGGACACGACCCACCGCCCAACGCGCGCAAGAAAACACCGAGTCGGGTAACTGATGCCGATGGGCGCCGCCCACCATCAATTTCTGAACCACCCCCTTGACACGCCACCCCGGCAGATCTACTATGCAATGCGATGTAGACGGCCCTCACGGAACGATGTTGTCATGCAAGGCTGGAATACGCAACTCCGCAAGGGACTGGTCGAGCTCTGCGTCATGCGCCTGCTCGACACAAGCGAGGCCTACGGCTACCAGATTCTACAGCAACTCAACATGGCGACAGGGCTGGATCTCACCGAGAGCACGCTCTATCCGGTCTTGGCGCGGCTCGCACGCGACCGTCTGGTGAAAGTCCGTGTGGCCGCGTCGCCCGCCGGGCCGCCGCGGCGCTACTATCGGCTGACGGAATCGGGCCGGCTTCGGTTGAAGAAAATGGCAACGCACTGGATCGGCGTCCGCGACGCCGTGGACCATTTGTTGAACAACGGAGGAAACCATGAGTCAAGCGGAAGCGAATCTGCCCCATCCCCTGCCCGATGACGCCCGGCGTCGAATCGACGACCATCTCGACGCCATCGAACGTGTGTTGCTTGCCGGCGGCGTCTCGCGCTGCGAGCGGCGGGGCGTCGTTGACGAAGTCGAAAACCAAATTTATGAGATGCTCGCGGCGCGGGCCGAGCAGGAGTCGGCCGAGGCGGTCGCGACGATCCTGGCGCAGCTCGATCCACCGGCCGCCTATGCCCCCGAACTGGCCTCCGCCCCAGCGGCGCCGGTCGACCCGGCCCCGCGCCTGCGGGGTGCGTGGCGGCTCTGGCAAGCCTGGTGGTCGCCGCGGCCCGGCGTCCCGCGCGTTTCGCGACCTGCGCTCGTCGCCGCGGTTTGGACCGTCCTGGCGGCAATGCTCTGTTTGGCGGTGTTCGCCGATCGCCGGCCGCCCGACGGGGCAATCACGCTGTTTCTCCTGTTTGGGATGACGGCGCCCATCGGCGTAACGGCGCTGGGGTTCTGGGCAGTGCGGCGGATTCGTCGCTCGGCAGGGCAGGAATACGGTCTGCCGCTAGCGCTGGTCGAGACGTTCTTTTTCCCCATCGTGCTCGCCAACCTGGCCCTGATAGGCCTCTTAGCCGCGGCCGACGGCGCGGGCCTGGTGTTCCTCGCCGTGCTGGTCATCGTCGGTGCCAATGTCGGGCTGGCCCGCTACGCCTGGCGCCGTTTCGGCCGGAAATTCCTAAGCCGCGTCGATTCGTATTAAGTCCGTGCTGGGGGCTTCTGATTGAATTCCGGCTTCAAACCGGGGAGAACTGACGTACAATACGTCAGCCCCGCATCGTTTGTCCCCGCGATTCAGTTTCATGCCCAATCCGCAATCGGCAATCCACGACCCGCAATCTCCGCGGGCCCTCATTACCGGCGTCACGGGACAGGACGGCGCCTACCTGGCCCAGTTCCTACTCGACAAGGGTTACGAGGTTCACGGCATCGTCCGTCGTTCGAGCAGCGAAAACTTCGAGCGGATCGCGAGTTTTGCCCATCGCATCAAGCTGCACCAGGCCGACCTGCTCGATCAGCTCTCGCTCATCAAGGTGCTGGAAGAGGCGCGGCCTCGCGAGGTCTACAACCTGGCGGCCCAGAGCTTCGTGCCGACGAGTTGGCTGCAGCCCCTTCTGACCGGAGAATTCACCGCGTTGGGGGTGACCCGCGTGCTCGAAGCGATCCGGCTGGTCGATTCGACGGTGCGGTTCTATCAGGCCAGCAGCAGTGAAATGTTCGGCAAGGTGCAAGAGGAACCGCAAAACGAACGAACGCCCTTCTGGCCGCGCAGCCCGTACGGCGTGGCCAAGGTCTACGGCCATTGGATCACGGTCAACTATCGCGAGAGCTACGGCATTTTCGCCTGCTCGGGCATCCTGTTCAACCACGAATCGCCGCTGCGGGGCAAGGAGTTCGTCAGCCGCAAGATCACCGATGCAACCGCTCGAATCAAGCTCGGCGTCCAGCAAGAGCTGCGGCTGGGAAACCTCGACGCGCTGCGCGATTGGGGGTACGCCGGCGATTACGTCGAGGCGATGTGGCTGATGCTGCAACAAGACCAGCCGGACGACTACGTGGTGGCGACCGGCGTGAAGCACTCGGTGCGCGAACTGGTCGATGTGGCGTTCGCTCACGCGGGACTCGATCCCGCACGGTACGTCCGCACCGATCCGGCCTTGTTGAGGCCGGCGGAGGTGAACCACCTCTGCGGCGACGCCGGCAAGGCCCGCAAGAAGCTCGGCTGGCGTCCCAAGGTCGATTTCCGCGAGTTGGTCGAAATGATGGTCGACGCGGACCTCCAACGTGTGCGGAGGGAGATCGCGGCTGGATGAAGGCGTTCATCACCGGAGCGACGGGATTCGCGGGCGGGTTTCTGGCCGAGCACTTGTTGGCCTCGGGCGACCGCGTCCTTGGCTGCTCGGCACGCGCCGCCTGGCCCGCCTGGGCCTCGCGCGAGTTGACCGAGGGAGTGGAACTGCTCCGTTGGGATCTAGGCGACGTGGCCGGTTCGCCGGACGAAGTGCGCGGGCGGATCGCCGCCTTTGCCCCCGACTGCATCTATCACCTGGCTGCGCTGAGCGTGCCCATCGATTGTGGGAGGGACGAGCCGACGCCGCGGGCCGTTGCCGTGAACGTCGATGGGACCACGCGCGTGCTCGAGTTGGCCACGTCACTTTCGTCCCAGCCCCGCGTGCTTTTCACCAGCACGAGCCACGTCTACGCCGCGGTCACGCCCCCGACATTCCAGGTTGATGAAACGGCGCCCTTGGGCCCACGGCGGGGTTACGGCATCACCAAGCTGGCGGCCGAAGAGCGCATCCGCGAAACAGTGCGCCGAGCGGGTCTCGACGTCGTCATCGCCCGCTCGTTTCAGCACACCGGCCCGCGCCAGGAGCCGAAACTGATGCTACCCGAGTGGGTTCGACAATTTGCCTGGCAAGCTCCTGGGCCGGTCCGCGTCAAGAACTCCAACACCTGGATCGACTTAAGCGACGTTCGCGACGTGGTGCGCGCCTACCGGCTGCTTATCGAGAGCGGTGAGGCGGGATCGGTTTATAACGTCGGTTCGGGTATTGCTCGTCGTACCGGTGAGGTGCTCGATATCCTGGCGAATTATGCGGACCCAAGCCGCCCGATCGAAATCGCAAGCGGTGACATCCGGTACGACCCCATCGCCGACAACCGCAAACTCGTCGTCCGCACCCACTGGCGGCCCGAGGTTCCACTGGAAAAGACCGTGAAAGACACGTTCGACTACTGGCGAGAAAAAAGTGGCGAATTAAACTAGGAGTCATTGGTCACTTGTCATTAGTCATTAGTTGCTATTGGTCCTTGGTCTTTGGTTGTCAGCGGTCGATGCTGTCCGAACACCTCGGACTTTTCAACCAACGGCAAATGAAATCGTTCCGAAAAATGCCTGAATGACGAATGACGAATGACAAATGACCAGTGACCAATGACAAGTGACAAGTGACAAGTGACAAGTGACAAGTGACAAGTGACTAAACAACCATGAAAATCGCGGTGATCGGTACGGGTTACGTCGGGCTGGTGACGGGCGCCTGTTTCGCCGAGACGGGCAACGACGTCACGTGCGTCGACGTCGACCTGGCGAAGATCGACCGTTTGCGCCGAGGTGAGCTGCCGATCTACGAGCCCGGGCTGGCCGAGTTGGTCGAGCGCAACACGGGCGATGGCCGCTTGCACTTCACCACCGATCTGCCGGCGGCCGCGAGGAACGCGGCGTTGATCTTCCTGGCGGTCGGCACGCCCAGCGCCGCCGACGGTTCGGCCGACCTGACGAACCTCTGGACCGTGATCGACCAGCTTGCCCCGCTCTTGGCCGAAGCGGCCGTGGTGGTGACCAAGAGCACGGTGCCGGTGGGCACCAGCGCGGCGATCCGCGCGCGGCTATTGGAACGGACGGGTAGCGAGTGCGACGTGGCCAGCAACCCCGAGTTCCTCAAGGAAGGGGCCGCGATCGACGATTTCATGAAGCCGGATCGCGTGGTGGTGGGCGTCCGCCGCGACGAAACGGCCGACTTGCTGCGCGAGCTGTACGCCCCGTTCCTGCGTACCGAAAAGCCGTTTCTGGTGATGTCGCCCGAGAGCGCCGAAATGACCAAGTACGTGGCCAACGCGCTGTTGTCGACCAAGATCAGCTTCATCAACGAAGTGGCCAATCTTTGCGAGCGGATGGAGGCCGACATCAACGACGTGCGTCGCGGTATCGGCCACGACAGCCGGATCGGCTTTGCCTTCCTGTTCCCCGGGGTCGGTTACGGCGGGAGCTGCTTTCCCAAGGACGTCCGCGCCTTGCAAGCGATGGCGCGCGCCAAGGGAGTCGAGCCGCGGCTTTTGTCGGCAGTCGATGCGGTCAACGAGAACCAGAAGCAGGTAATGTTCGAGAAGCTGGCGCGGCACCTGGCCGCCGGGCTGCCGGCCGGTGCGCGGTTCGAAGGGCGCGCGATCGCCGTCTGGGGACTGGCCTTCAAGCCGCGCACCGACGACGTCCGCGAGGCCCCGGCGCTGGCCCTGATCGACAAGCTCCTGGAGCGCGGCGCCCAAGTGCGGGTCCACGACCCGGAGGCCATGGACCACGTGCGGCGAACGTACGGCGAGCGGCTGGTGTATGCCGAGAGCAAGTACGACGCTCTCGACGGGGCCGACGCGCTGGCGATCATGACCGAATGGAAGCAGTTCGTTCATCCCGACTTCGACGAGATGAGGCGGCGCATGAAGGATCGGGTCATATTCGACGGCCGCAATCTTTACGAGCCCGATCAGGTCCGCGCCCACGGTTTCACCTACCACTCGATCGGCCGCGCCTCGGTCCGGCCGTAGGTTGGGCTTTCCGTAGGTCAGGCTTTCCAGCCTGACTGCGCATCTCGGGATCCCGTCATGCTGGCAGACGCCAGTAGGCCAACTGTGCCGGCACGCCGACGTCACACTCCCGTGCGCAATAACTGAAACCGTCAGGCACGGTGCAGCCGATGTTTACGCGCAGAACTTGCCGGCCCGGCGGCTCGCCGTCGGCGCAGCCCAGGCGCCGACGGCGAACCGGTCCGACGAACCGTCCCTCCGCTAGATAAATAACCAAATTGCCAAAGAGCCCCGAGGCGTGGAGGGTGGCGGGGCACCCGCGCAGCGGGTCGGCTCGCCTTGGGGGGGCACCCGCGCAGCGGGTCTTACGGCCCACCATCGGTCTGCGAGGAGTCAGGAGCCAGGAGTACGAGGAAGGTCATCCACAGATTACGAGGATTTCACAGATTGTATTTCCGAATATTCAGTTGACGACTCAAACCTGTGATTTTGCGACGACGACAAGGGAGATCCACGAATAGGACGAATTTCAAGAATAGAACCGATCGATGTCATTGGTCTGCTTCGCGGATGCTGGTTTTCGGTACGGAGGCCGGGACGGAGGAAAATCACACGCAAAGGCGCAAAGTCGCCAAGAACTTTTTCTCGCTTTGCGCCTTGGCGCCTTTGCGTGAGACCCCGAGTGTTGGGTTGTTTTCATGTGTTTCGTGTGTTTCGTGGTTTGTCGGCCGTCGGTTCTTCGAGATGTCCATTGGTCTGCTTCGCGGATGCTGGTTTTCGGTACGGAGGCCGGGACGGAGGAAAATCACACGCAAAGGCGCAAAGTCGCCAAGAACTTTTTCTCACTTTGCGCCTTGGCGTGAGACCCCGAGTTTTGGGTCGTTTTCATGTGTTTCATGTGTTTCGTGTGTTTCGTGGTTTGTCGTCCGTCGCCTCCCCTCCTCATCCTTCATCCTTCAACCTCGGGTCGCACCGCTCGCGCAGGACTCTCTCGATTTCGTGCTGCAATTCGGGCCCCTGGTGCTCGTTGGTCAACATGGCCCAAAGGCGATCGGACTCCATATTGGAGACGAGCACCGCTTGGGACTCGCCGTAACGAATCCAGACACGTTCATCGTCGGTCTGGTCACCCGCGCCCTTCTGCGCGGGCGATCGCTCGTCGAGCTGATTCAGCGTTTCCTCGCATGGTCGCGGCCGGTCGGCGACCGCCGCGGGGTCGGAAAACTCGTTTTGAATCGAAGCCTTCTCGTTCCCAGTTTCAGCATGCCAGCGTCCTTCCCGCCGCCGTGCGCTTCCAGCGTTCGCACCGGGGACGGATGGCTCCAAACTCCGAAACGGCGTCGTCGCGAAGCCGCTCGACGGCTCGCTCGGCAGCCCACCGTCCGCCGCCGCCCGCCCATCGTCTTCCTGCCCCGTTTTCGTGTTTTCTATCGACGATTTCGCACATTCTTGTGCGTCTTCAACCGCGGTCTTTTGGTGCTCCGTCTCGGTCGGGACCACGGCTGCAATTCGCTCCGCGCTCCGCACCGGGGCACCCGCGAAGCGGGTCGGCTCCGCGCTCTCCCCCTTCCCGCCTCCGTCCCTAACGCCTAACGCCTCCGTGTGCATGGGGGCGGCTGCGATCTCCGCGCTCTCCTGCTTCCACCTTCCCTGCCCTGTTTTCGTGTTTTCTATCGAAGAATTCGCACTTTCTTGCGACTCTTCCGCCTCTTCCAGCAGGTCGAAAAGGCTCCACACGAAATAGCTGCCCGCGCCGCCGCCCACGCGGCCGCAATCGGCGCCGGCGATTCCCTTGGCGCGGTACACCACGTGCCAGGGAATGCCCGCCTCGTCCGCCGCCGCGCGCAGCTCCTTCGCCGCCACCTGGCGACTGCCGAGCTCCTGGCGCAGCCAGCGCGCCGCGTCTTCCTGGTCGAGCCGCGACGCCGTCGCCCAGAGCACCGCCGCGCTCACGCCGCCGCGTCGCCAAACCACCCAACCGCCGGGCGTTTCGAACGCCAGGGCGTCTTCCACCTCGGCCAGCGTGTTCTTGACGGCCGCCAGGTATCTGCGACACGGCCTGCGGCGGTCGCGAACCACGGCGAACAGCGCGCCCAGTTCCTCGACCCCCGCCAGCTTGTCGAGCCAGCGGCGCAGGTCGTTGGCACCCGGCTTATCCGGGACGCGCGCGGCGGCGACGATCGCGACGCCCCACCGCCTGGCCAGCTCGCCCAGCTTGCAAATCGTTTGCCGGTCGCCGTAGGAAATCGATTGGCCGCGCTCGTCGAGTGAAAGCTCCATCGGGTCGAGCACCACGAGTTTTACTCCCGGCGTTCGCGCCAAGAGCGATTCGAGGTGTTCCAGGTCGCTGTTGGCGCGGAACGGGCGCATGGTCCGCACTTTCTTTTTGCGATCGACGACCTCGCCCAGGGCATGGAAGCGCGTCAAATCGGCGCCTAGGACAGCCAATCGTTGCACCACGATATCTTCCATGCTTTG
>Ga0307373_10003869_pt1 | contig 25585 bp, 22 predicted proteins | sample OX2MG_FD_202534 | JGI IMG/M metagenome (GOLD analysis project Ga0307373, IMG submission 202534) | Soil microbial communities from Risofladan, Vaasa, Finland - OX-2 | ecosystem: Environmental > Terrestrial > Soil > Coastal area > Acid sulfate soil | place: Finland: Risofladan, Vaasa | collected...
GCCAACAGGTCCATCCAGCAGCTCGCCGATCTCACACCGGCCGCATGGATCGCAAGACACAATACCGACAACCTATAAAACCCAACACCGCTCCTCGTCAACCGTGTGCTTGGTCATACGCATACGACCAACTGGATCTACAGTCGTTGCATAAATGGGTTGGCCGTCGTCCCAGGGAGCGGGCCAGTACCGGTGGGGTTGATATAGGCCGTCTCGTCGTAAATTGCATAGTCGGTCAGGTTGATGGTGCGCGCATTTGGATCGGGCTCCGCAGTTCCGCGCTCCGCTGCTTCAACACGTCTGCGAGGTTCTCGCCCGCATGACGGCTTCCAGTGAAGTAGAGCGCCGGATTCCGCTCCAGATTCCAGCCTTGCCAAAGATTGACATAGACCGGCAACCAGACGGTCCGCCTTCCATTTGTCTGCGATCCGTATGACTTCCTCTACCACTACCCCGGCCACTGTACTGGAGGAACACCGTATGCCAGCACGCTCCACCGTTGCGACGGCCTTATTCAACGCGTCGCTCCGGTTACGAAAGAAGAACATGCAGCCGGAAAAAGGGTCTTCACCGAGCTGGGCCTGGCAGATGCGAACCAATGAATCTATCCGCTTTCGTCCGTCCACCGGCTCGATCGCTACCAGCACCCGCATCTGCGCCGTGATATGGATCATCGTTCCGCTTCCCGCCAGGCACGCAGCAGGATTGCCCAGTCAGGTGTCGAGGAGCCTTTCCAATGAATGCGCATCTTGCTTCCTGTCGAGGACTCGATTTCGATCACGCATTCCGCCACCATCTCCGGACGCGCAGCGACCAGTTCAACGAATGCCGGCTTGCCTGCCTTCTTTCGAGAGATCGGAACTCCGTCGAGCCGCTTCTTCGCTTCTTCAGCCCCGTATAGTCCAGCCGCAGAGGGTGAGCGACCGAATACACTCCGTGTTGCCGGGCCAGTTCCACCGCAGCCTGCCACAGCGTCTCAGGCAGCTTTGTCCGATGCGGCCGCATTTTCGCTTGCGGCGAAGCGGCGGACCATACATACCGATAACAGGCGCCGCACCTGCACGCCGTGATCGGCCACCAGCAGATCCAGTTCGAACTCCTGCAGCGCCGCGTCGATCTCCTGTTCGGTGACATCCAAACTCTGGGCCAGGGCATTGAGCGTCACTGGACGGTCCGCAGCCATCAGCATGGCCTCGACGAGATACAGCTTCAGTTCCCAGCTCGCCATCTGCCTGCTCCTTCGATCACACGAAGCGGATGGGACCCGGATACTGCGCTACCAGCGGATCGGTTGTCGCCAACGTGATTCCCTCCACCGTTGCCTGCGCGATAAGGATGCGGTCGAAAGGATCTTTATGAATAGGCGGCAGGCCGTCTATAGCGACTGCGTGCTCGCTCGCAATCGGCAGTTCACCATAGCCATTGTCCAACAACCCGCGACGAAGCAAGCGTGCATCCACCTTAAAATCATCCCGACCCAGTCCGCGCTTGATCACAATCTCCCACAAACTGGCGGCGCTGAAAATCAGCTCATTGTCCGGATCGTCCAGCAAGATCCGAGCAGTGCCCGACATCCGGCTAGGATCGCCTGCAGCCCACAGCAGTAGATGCGTATCCAGCAGCAACTTCATTGCTTGCCGCCGAAAAGCCAGGCAATCTCAGCCTCACCCATCCGATCAAAGTCGCTGGGTACCGTAATTTCTCCAACCAGGAAGCCTAGGCGTCGTATTTGTGCGCCGGTGGGCGCGTTCAGCGAGGTGACCTTGACCAGCGGCTTGCCAGCCTTGGCAATGATGAATGGTTCACCCTTGGAGGCCCGCTCGATGAGCTTGGAAAGTTGGGTCTTGGCTTCATGAATATTGACTGTCTGCATCATTGCTCCTCACGACTAAGTTCGATTAGTTTAGTCTATTTAGACGCAATCTGCAAGGCGAGCTGGACAGTGTCATGATCTATGCCTGCGTTCGTGGCCTACAGTTCCCCGCATCTAGCATTCATTGCCGCTTCATCCTGATACCAACTTGAGGGGACTACAACAAGATGTGCCTGGATTGCACGAATATAGAGTTCAGCAACTCATGCAACTGCGTTTCTTTGCAGGTTCCTGAAGCTCCCAGACGTAACGGACCGGACGACAGTTCTTGTAGACTTTGCATCCAACGGCTTATTTCTTCGGAAACGGCTAAATGATGCGATTCAGCAGCCAGTCTAAAATATATTCGAAATGATGTGACAATATTTCATCACTCCACTCGGCCGGAGCGTAAATCATCAATTTATTGGGGATGTTAAGACAAGGCTCCTTGACGATTACAAGGCACACTGCTTCGTGTTCGCTTGTGGGCGTCGGAGCGTAGTTTAGCACCCTGTATTCGTAGTTCCTCACCGTTTCCCTTCCATTTGCTAATATTGTCCAAGAAACTGCCAATTCCGGAAATATATTCTCCTATAGACAACTGTCTCTCAAGAAGATCTGCCACAAGAACAGATAATCTATCAGGATCGTACCATTCCGGTGGAATTGATGAAGCTAAAACTAATGAATGTAACGTATCGCAGGTAATGGCCACGTTGGCGCACACGGCCCGATCCGTTCGTCGAGGTATGGGAAGCAGTCCGGGGACTTTTAGAGAACAACCCTGGCCTTGAGGCGAAGACCGTGTTTGAGCATCTGCAGCGGGTCTATCCGGGGCGTTTTCAGGATGGCCAGTTGCGCACGCTGCAGCGGAAGGTGAAGCAGTGGCGAGCAACGGAAGGCCCCTCGCGCGAGGTGTTCTTTCCGCAGCAGCATCATGCCGGTCGGTTATGTGCCTCCGACTTCACCCACATGGAAGAGCTGAGTGTAACGATCCAGTTTCCTCGACGCCTGCCATAAGTTCTGAACATAGGCACCATACCAGTGGGTAGTCATTGGCCGACCTCAACTCCATCGAAAATCTCTTTGCCAAACGCAATGCACTCCTGCGCAAAGCCGCCAAACGCACCGTCCATGCTCTCTGGGCACTCAAGCGAAGCCATGGGTCACCGGAAGACAACAGCCACTGCGCTGTTTCTCAACTCCACGCTACTTCGAAGAAGAGGCAACCTCCTACTTGTTCGCTCTAGCAGGAGCAATCAGGTCAGTCTTAGGATTGGCCGGCAGAACCACTGGTGGAAGTGGTTGCTGATTGAAATCGAAGTCCTTTGTCAGATTACCCAAAATGGGAACATCTTCCCGTACTGTGGGACGCGGATCCGGCCTTCCATCCGTCTTTGGGTTGAGCCGTGCACCTCCCATGAAATCATCCTCGATAAATTTCAGGTAGGCATCAAAGCTAAGAGTCTGGTGATCGATGAAATGTGGCTTGGCATAGGGTGAAATTATCAGGGCCGGGACACGCAGACCATAGCCATTTTGGTCCACGACGGGCGGAGCTACATGGTCATAAAAGCCGCCCCAATCGTCCCAGGCCACAAAGATGGCGGTGCTGCCCCAGTCCGGTCCCTGCATCACCGCGTTAATCAAACCCGTGACCCAACTCTGACCTGCACTTACCAGCGCTGGAGGATGTTCGCTAACCGCGAACGCTGGAGCTATCCATGATACGGAAGGCAACGTGCCTTCCCGGGCCTGCTTGTAGAAATCATCCAGTGGTTGAACGCTCGAAAGTTGATTGTCCTCTTTTACCGTATCAAAATCTGGCAGCGGGTTCCATATCCCCGGAGTGCAGAAGCGCTCCGACTTGGTATCGCCCGCACAACCGGGCCCACCAGGTATGACGTAATACCCCCACGTGACATGGTATTTGTGAAGCAGATACGTCAGGTCCGTCCATGCATAAATAGGTTTGGTCCCCAGAGGAACATCCCGGGTACCACTGAATTGATTTCGATAAACATAATCGGCAGGCAATCCAGGGGCATCGAGTTCATTACTGCAACTCTTCGGATCGTCATGTTTAGTACAATAAGCTGACCAGGCTGATAGTTCATACAAATGAGCCGGCAGGCTCCACGATGCATTTGGTTCAAACATGTGATCCTGGAGCACAAAAGTGCGTGCATAGGCCCAGTAATTGGGGATGTCGCGGCCATCATGGTACCCCATCACATCTGGCTCTGCTGAGTTGGTGCATGCTGGATCCGCAGCGACTAAACAGCCCCTACGGCCTTTTTGTGCCGCAATTTCAAAGCCGTCCATTCTCCCGTTGTCGATGTCCCGCATACTTGAAACGGCGACATGTGGGCCTCCCCCATTTTCATCATTCCGGTCGTGATAGGGGCTCATGCATTGCCCTGTTTTTAGATCCGGGTTACAGACAGTAAATGCGCCATCCTTCGTTGGAAGACCATCGGCTCCGGGAAAGGTGCCGAAGTAACTGTCGAACGAACGGTTCTCCTGCATGATGATAATCACATGCTTGATTTTGTGAATATCTTGCAGAGCGGGCGAGTCAGTCTGCGCCCAGCAGTTTATGGACAGAATGAATATGCTGAGCCCGATGAAGTATAGCTTTTTGAACATGTTGGTTTCCTCTACTTTTTCTACTCCAAATCAAGACAGAATGTTTCTGTAGATTGCTTTTCCTCCAGGCATAAATGCAAACCCGATAGACTCATCTGCATTTTGATTGCGACGAAACGGTAGATCTGCCGCGTATATTCGGATACTTGTCGGCGACATCCGTTAGTTTATTCGGGGCGCTCCCAGGGGACGCGACCGGCTTGTTGGAAGTGGAGCATCAAGGTGCGGATAAGATCGTCATAAAGCTGCGGCTCCTGCGATGCCAAATCCGTTTTTTCGCCGGGATCTTCCTTAAGGTTGTAAAGCCGAAAAGATTCGAATGGGGTGTTTTGTAAAAGTTTCCAGTCCCCGCGGCGGAAGGCGTAATAATCTTGTCCCTGGTAGCGCATTCCTCCCTCGCGGCGAACCCAGACGAGATCCCGCGCCGACAATCGATCGGCCTTAGTCTCCAGGATCGGCAAAATGGAAGTACCATTCAAGTTTCCAACGGGGCTGACGCCTACAGTCTGGCAGATAGTCGGGACGAGATCCATGGCAAGCGCCACTTCGTTATTGCTAGATCCCGGAGTGATGTGACCAGGCCAGAGCGTACACATTGGGACTCGAATACCGCCTTCGTACATGTCTTCCTTCCCGCCGCGCAGCAACCCGCAGTTAGCTCCGGCACGGAGTTCCCCGCCATTGTCGCTAGTGAACACTATGAGCGTATTTTCAAACTGGCCGTTCTCCTTGAGCCTTTCGACTACCCGGCCTACCGACATATCTAGATGCTCAATGAGTGCGACCATTTTTGCGCGCTTTTCATCGAGTTGCGGTTCCCGCTCCCTGACTCTCTTTAGCCACTCCTCCGGCGGCTGAATCGGAACGTGTGGAGCATTATAGGCCAGATAGAGGAAGAATTTGCGCCCGTCTTGCTTTCTCTCGTTGAGATAATCTATCGCCCAATCGGTGAACAGATTCGTTGCATGTCCCTGGGGATCGATTATTTCCTGGTTCCTCCGCATGTAATTGATGCCATGCCGAAGATGAGTGTAGTAATCGTCCATCATGTCGCCGAGAAACCCATGAAAGAAATCAAAGCCGCGCTCAGTGGGAGTGTTGGGCGATTCCAAGCCGAGATTCCACTTGCCGATGATCGCGCTGTGATAGCCGGCTGGCTTCAACATTTCAGGCACCAACACGGCCTTTTGTGAAAGATAACCCCAGTTGTTATAAGCATGAGTGCGCACAAGCCCCGGCACTCCTGCGAGATCCGGGTACTTGCCCGAGAGTATGGAGGCACGCGTCGGTGAACAAACCGGAGAATTGGCATAAAAGTTATTGAACCGCATTCCGCCGGAGACAAGCGCATCGATATTCGGCGTTTTAAGATCGGTAGCTCCATAGCTCGATAGATCGCCGTAACCGAGATCGTCTGCCAGAATCACCACAACATTCGGTGTATCCGACCGGTGCGTTTCACTTCTCACGTTGATGCCTTGCAAAATTGCCGCCGCTGTCGCCCCTTTCAGCAACGATCTTCTGGAAATCGCTTCTCTTTGCATTTTGAACATGGTAGTCTCCGATGCTGATGCTAAATCAGCCGTGGGAATTTCCGACCGGGTTAGAACAAGATTTTCAGTGCAAATTGAATTTCGCGTGGAGAGTTGGCGCCTAATATTTTTCCAAATGCGGGAGATATGACATTATTTACTGGCAACCCATAGTTTGTGTGATTGAAGATATTAAAGAACTCTGACCGGAACTGAAGCGTTACCCCCTTCGGAAGGGGTATGTCCTTATATGCGTTGATATCAACGTCCTTGTATGGAGGGCCCACCAAATTGTTTCTACTCTCGTTGCCGAACGTATATTGCGCCGGGTTCGCGAAGGCAGATGTGTTCACCCATTCATTACGACTTTGATGAAACGCTGGGGCGGAATACGGATTCCCGATCTCGTTAGCTCTTTGGGTCCCGCCTCCTACATTCGCCACATCCCCGCTCGCTGTTACATCAAAGGGGCCACCAGAGTGCATGCTGAGGATACCACCTACATTCCAATTACCCGCGATTGTCTGCACGAATCCATTAGGAGTGGACAACAACCTCTTACCCCTCCCTATTGGCAATGCATATACCCCACTGAGTACAAATATTTGGCGCAAATCAAAATCCGACGGTCCCCAATCGGCATGTAAGTTATAAATATTTTCAGGTGCCGCGGCATAGGCATCAGATGTAATATCCAGCGATTTCGACCACGTATAGGAGGCCAAAAAAAACAAACCAGACGATAGCGATTTCTGCAGTTTTGCCTGGAGCGCATTATAACTTGCAGGGCCAGAATTAGAGTCGAAGGGAAAGGGGCCGCCATATTGAGGATATGGCTGGCCCCTTGAGGCCAAACTGCCTGGCCCCGGGACTTTTGCTGTATTTCCCGTTGCCTGGAGCAGTTCATTGTGGCTTTGCGAACCGACATAATCGAGATCCATTACAAATGAGTGTGAGAGCTGCCGCTCAATTCCAGCATTGTATTCCGTGGAATATGCAATCCTATTGTGAGGTTCGAAACCATAGCTTACATAGCTTGTGTTCGGATTGAGAAACGTCGTTTCAGGGGGGAGATTATTAATAAATGCAGTAGGTAGGCCTTGGTTTAGATTACTTACGGTAGTCTGGACAGCGCTAGGCCAAGAGACCCGCGGATTCGCATACAACTGTACGACAGTATTATTATGGTCGTCCATGACCGCGAACGCACCTTGTAGTACCGTTCTACTTGTTACTTGATAAGATATTCCAAAGCGGGGTTGGAACCCATTGTATTGCGGATAGAAAAGATGACTGGAGCCCACCGCTTTGGGATAGAGAGGAGAAAATGGAGTAGACGGTTCCGTTATGAGAAATTGCCCATTTGTAATATCCATTGCCGAAATCGTCTTGCTATAGTTCGGAGGTGAGACAAAGTCATATCGCAAACCCGCTGTAATTGCCAGTTTCTTTGATGCCTGCCACAAATCCTGAACATAGCCGCCATACCAATTGACGGTCATAGCCATATGGATATTCCCTGCCGTAACCATATAGCTACCAGGAAGGCCAAGTAATAGGCTGGCGGGGCCCATTCCCGTTAAAGATGCAGCACCGTTTAAGGATGTTGCATTCTGCGGAAAGCCCATACTTGTACCGAAACCGCCGCTGTTGCTATTGATACGGTAGAACATTCCGCCTATGCCTAGGGTATTGTTGCCCATAATCTTAGTCATATCAGCATGATAATCACTGCTCGATTGAGGCCCGGTAATTACAGCGGTTTGCGAAACCCCCGTGTATCCGTTCGCTATGCCAATAGAGGGTGACAACCAAATGCCAAGCTGGGGAGGCGCCCACTGCGCGAGATTGAGCGCGGTAACAAACGACTCTCCTGCCGCTGTATTCAAATTGAAGACATCTACGTCCGTATATCCATAACGGGCGTTCAGTAGAGTCTTGGCTCCAAAAGCATGTGTATAACCGAGGGCAACTTGTCGCGCATAATTGACAGCGGCAAGCGCTACCGACGGAAGTCCCGTCGGACTTGTCCGAGTTATATCGGACCGATTGTACCGGCCGAAAATTGTATCGCTGTTGCCAAAGTGATGATCCAGTCTGATTCCGGTTGAATCACTCGCTATCGCGGTGACTCCCGCGAACGCGTAATTAGGGAGCACATTTGCTGCCACATTTAAATTTGGTGCAGGATAATACTTCTGAAGAATGATCGGAGCGTCTGGATTAATACGGTTGGGAGGAATAATGTTGCCAGGAAAGGGATCGCGGATGGTAAGGTTAGGATGAATCGGGTCTGGCCTGCTCGTGGCTGGATCATAGATTTCGTTCTGGTATACCGGTCGGCCAAGATCGTCTATGCCAGTTTGAGCACCAAGCAACGCAGAGAAATCTCCCCCTGCCATCGCAGGTGTAAGTGTGCCACTTAATATGCGGTTCGACGTGGAGCTTCGGAACCCTTCCCAATAGACAGAAAACCACGTGTTATTCTTGCCATTGAAGTGTGGTAAACGGACGGGGCCTCCGAAGTAGACGCCGTATTGGTTCATTCTAAAGGGAAGATTCGATGTGTCAGGATATTGATGAGCATCTAACGCATTGTTTCTGAGGAACTCCCAAAGCGCTCCATGAAAATTATTTGTGCCCGAGCGGGTAACAATATTGATATTAGCTCCACTACTGATGGAGAACTGAGCATCCGTGATGTGTGACTGCACGTTGAATTCCTGCAAGGCATCCGGAGGGGGACTAATCGCCCATGCATTAATAAAAGGTTCATTGTTCAGAACACCATCCATCGTAAAGTTATTATTTCTTGGCCTTTGGCCGTTAACAGCTGGACTGATACCTCCTGCGCCTATCGATATAATGAACGCGCTTTGCTGCCCCGATTCAATGGGCACGGCTCCAGGGGTGAGGAGGGTAAGCTGCGTGAAATCTCGTCCATTCAGCGGCATATCAACTATGGTGCTGCGGTTGACAACCGTTCCAATTGTAGCGGAGGTAGTGTTCAAAGGCGGAGGGGCTCCCGTGACCTGGATGGTCTGAGCCGTAGAGGAAACCGTCAGCTTGAAGTCGAGCGTAGCGTTCTGGTTTACTTGCAACTGGACATCCGCTCTATTTTCTGTAGCAAAGCCTTGCTTCTTTATCGAGATGTCGTAGATCCCCGGAGGCAGTTGCGGAACGATGTAATAACCGTTGCTGTCCGTCGTGGTTGTCCTGAGCTCGCTTGTTCCTTGGTTGATCGCATCGACTGCTGCCCCAGCCACGACAGCTCCGGAAGAATCGGTAATTGTTCCTGTCATCAAACCATTCGTAGTCTGCGCCGGTGAGTGCATTACGAGAAAGAAAATGCCTACCGCAACCCAACAGAGTTTTCTGAACATCGGCTAGTCTCCTTATGATCCAACGTTGCTGCGCACAGTCAAACGACCCGATTTCGTTTCGGGGAGCAGCCTAGCAGATCAAGGAAGATAGGCTAGAGGAAAGTGTTGGAAGAGCTTTTGTTTTGTGCTATGAAATTACTCTGAAGGACGAGGCATACGGGAGTGGCACTTTAGTTCCAGCTTTCCGGTCTATACCCACCGGCCTTCAGGCCTTCCTCCGGTGGTCGTTTAGTGAGGAAATCGCTGTTCGGTGTAAGGCTCGGCTGCTTGCTTTACTGTTTTATACAATGAAACTAGCGAAGCTTCGCCTCAGATCGACGAGGATATGAGAGTGCTCCTCACTGAACCGTGTTCTAGAACGGAGCCATACATGGCAACCCGAGTGAAAAGCTGAACCCTGGATCGGCACAGAGTGTCGGAAGTATTGCGCAAGCATGATGAGCAATGGGATGGACACCTCTCTATCCAAGCGGCATCGAGTGTGCCAGAGTGGAAGGAGAAGGCCAACCACTACCAATGGAGGAGGCGTCAACCTTAAGTCGTTCGTCTCAAATTACCGGGTGGGACTCTCAATGCGTTAGCTCCGAGCGGAGTGCATCCATGCGTCATTCGGATATATCTTATCTACGTTTTCATGTGTCACAAGTTCGTGCTGCGTAAAGACGGCAGGGGGTACATGTTTCTTCTCCAGGATTTCCAGAGCGAGCCTGATGAGTTGGGCTCCGTAATTTTCCGGGAAATAGGCAACTGAGCCAATAAGCCTGGTAGATGGTTTTCTCAGCTCGTGCCTCGCCTCGATGCTCGCGTCCTGGCCTACGATTGCACACTCCTCCTCAATGCCTATTTCGCGAAATGCCTGAAGCGCCGCGAGTGCGGTGGAATCGTTCACCGCCCCTACCAGGACTCGCTTTGCCTTGTGACGCCGAAGATGTTTTCTTAGAGTATCGAGTGTTGCGTCGAATTGACCGCCCTTGGTGTCGTAGTGACAAGTAAGAATTTTCCTACTCTCAGGCATATACTCGTTCAGGCCGTCGCACATTCCAGTCAATCGACTATTTAAAAGAGGTCCCGCAGCATCCACTCCGAGATAGATGACCTGCCCAGCTGTGCCCTTCCAATTCCTAAGAGCCCATCGGGCAAGATGGCGTCCAGCGATACGTCCAGCCTTATAGTTGTCTGCCCCGAAGTAAAAGCAGCCCGGATGGGGGATATCGACCGCTATGAATGGTATTCCAGCGTCCAAGAACGTTGCGCCAATCTGAGAGGCTACGTTTGCGTTGATTTGAGAATCAATTACAAGATCCACTTTCTCTGCGACGAATCGTTTGGCGTTTTCCAGGGCTACACGGGAGCTGAGTTGGTTATTCAAGACCACAAGGTCTATGTCGGCTACACTTGCGGCGCTCAGCAGACTATCCGTTACGATACCTGTGAATGGAAGTAAATTACTTTGGGAGGCGTATCCGAGTCGGAATCTTCTTGTACGGATCGGTTGCAAGCGGGATTGGTACCCTAGCTTCCCAGCCCGATCGACGAGACCAGTTTCCACTAGAGTTTCGAGTAAACGGAAAACTGTTCCCTTGTCGAGTTGGGTGCGCTCAACGACATTTCGCAGCCCAAGCGCCTCACTGGAGGACGAAAGCGCTTTCAAGATGGCCGCCGCTCGCGCCACCGACCGAACCGTATAAGACCGTTTGTTAGGCGCTCGCAATCCCGCAGAGAGAGTATCCGACTTCATGCAGCAAAATACTACATGAAGGGCACAAAGCCTGACAAGCTGCCGCAATTAAGGGCTTGGGCTCAGAAATCCCACCCTGTACGCAATCACGCCTTTGGGATTTATTTCACGCTGCAAAACAGATGACATCAAGGTCATTTGCCGCTCACCGCTCTCCTTCGATTCGCTTACGATGCCTAGTTGACGCGGCATAGCAAGAAATTCAGGGACTCTGCGCGGTCGCAATCGAGATAGACGGCGCACTCGCTTGGATCCCATCATTTTCTCAGCCTGCGGTTGGCTGTTTATGGAGATATATGGAAAAGACACTCGATGTAAAGCTCGCCACGCTGAAAAAGGACCCCGCCAGCCGGGTATTTATTCTGGCAGACGCCAAGGATGCCGACATGGCCTTGGGTATCTCCTCGACGGGGCGGAATCGCGATGGAAGACTCCGATCACTGGCCGAATACCGGGATCAGATGCGCCAAGTCGTCTCCCAGGGCATGGTCGATATCATGCTTATGTCGGCCAGCACCTCGGAGATGCTGACGATCCAAGAACGCATCTTCGACGCCTCCGCCGTGAGTCCGGCCGTGCGCGCCAACGATACGACGGATATTCATGTCGTTCGTGGGTCGCGGTATCCGCAGGCTCCTTCGCAACCGTTTTCGACGACCACGCTCGACCATATACAGGCCGGCAAGAATCGATGTTCTCAGGAGGAGCGCGGTTTGGGCGCGAATCTTGGGCTCTATTCGCTCACATTCAATAATGACCCGGAGCGCGATCTCAAGGTTCTTCAGGCTTACAGGGCATTCCGCCTTGAGGCCGAGGAGAAACATTTCAGTCATTTTCTCGAGGTATTTCATCCCAATGTGCCGGCCAGCGTCCACGGTATCGCGCCGGAGGAAATCCCATACTTTGTAAACGACCATATTGTGCGGCTTCTGGCTGGAGTGCCTTCGGCCGCCAGGCCTCGGTTCCTGAAGATTCCTTATGCCGGCCCAAAAGCTCTGGAAGAACTGTGTGGGTATGATTCTTCCATTGTGGTGGGTATATTGGGCGGTTCGGCAGGCACAACGCACGACGCATTCGCCCTTGTCCACGAGGCAAAGCGTTACGGGGTCCGGGCTGCGCTGTTCGGCAGAAAGATCAACACGGCTGAGGACCAGCTATCGTTCGTTCAATTCCTGCGCCTGGTGGCGGACGATCAAATCCTGCCTGTCGAAGCGGTGAAGGCATACCACGGGGCACTCCAGGCATTGCAAATCCCTCCACACCGCGTCCTGGATAAGGATCTGGAGCTGACTTCCACGTTCGCAAACTATGGGAGCGGATAAATCTGGCATGACCGGAAGCGGTTTATCTCATCGGTAAGGGCGCAGCATGAAGATGCATCGATGGCTGTCTTGATGCAATCAGGGTACAGAAAGCATCCATGAACAAACTGTATGACGTACTTGGAGCCGGCATCGCGGCAGTGGACGATCTGATCTATGTTTCGGATTTTCCGCCGGTCGATTGCAAGATACCGGTTCATGGCAGCATCCGCCAAGGCGGAGGCCCCGCCTGCACGGCGATTGCCGCAGTCGGTATGCTGGGGGGGCGCGCCGCTTACGTAGCGCGCTTTGGAGATGACGAGTTGTCGAAATATATCGCATCCGCGCTCGAGCACCGCGGGGTCGATATCTCGCATATAGTGCACGATCCCGCAGGCGGCCCGTACCACAGCATCATCGTCGTTGACGGCTCGGGACATCGCAATGTGTTCTACGACCCGGCACTCTATCGAGTGGTTGCCGCACACGATCTGCCGGACACGCTGATCCGCTCTGCGACGCTTGTTCTGCTCGACCATATCACCGAACCATCGCTCACAGCAGTCGCGCAGAAGATTCGTACCCTGGGGGTACCGATATTGGGAGATATCGAAGGTCGTTCTGAATCGGCAATGAATCTGGCCTCGCTGACAGACTACCTGATCATTCCAAAGGCCTTCGCTACCTGGGCCAGCGGTGCCCCTGACCCGCGCGATGCCTGCGCGTTCCTGGCCGGCACACAGCGACTGGCAACAGTTGTGACGGATGGCGCCGAAGGCTGTTATTTCAGTACAAAGACAGACCCAGCGGTGCGGCATTTCCCAGCTTTCAAAGTGGATGTCTTCGATACCAATGGATGCGGGGATACATTTCATGGAGCCTTCGCCCTGGCGGCTGCGCGGAATCTCGCGGTAGGGGAAGCAATCGCGTTTGCTTCGGCTGCCGCCGCCCTCAAAGCAACGGCGGCTGGAGGGCAGCGCCGGGGATGGAATGCACTTCCCACATTTGATGACGTGTTTCAGTTTCTCCAAGCTACGCTCAAGGAGCCTGAAAGATCATTCTTGTTGGAAAAGCTTGGAACTCTGAGGAATCCGGCACAATCGACAAGATAGCGGAGTGTGGGGGATCCTCACCATTGTCCGAATCATGGCGGATGCTGACCAGAGAGCATTTAGGTTAGTACGCATTAGAAATCATCGTTTTATGCTCCAAAACGAATCGAACGCCATGAGTTTTCCATTGGGATCCACCGCTAAGTTCCCTAAAATTCTCACTGCATGCACGCCGACATGCTCGGCAACAGGAGAAGCAGGCACACTAACTATTGTCCCGGCGTGGACACATACAGGGTCCCAAGGATTCAACGGATGGGTTTCACTTTGTAATATTTGGGGCTGTTTCAATGAAAGGAAAACCTCATGAAGAGATCTGCTATTAACGGGTGTATTGCTGAAGCCAGTGCGTTCTTTGCGGAGAACCGTTTTCTCTTGCCGCCGTATGCTGATTGGACACCGGAAGAATGGCAACAACACGGCAGTGAAGCGGATGAGATTCGCACGAACCGGTTGGGGTGGGATGTTACCGATTTCAATTCAGGACGGTTTGAATCCATAGGACTTACGCTGTTTACGCTTCGCAATGGATCGTTGGCCGGTGGGAAAGCCTCTAAAATCTACGCCGAAAAAATCATGTTCGTCCGGCAGGATCAGGTCACGCCTTTTCACTACCATGTCCGCAAAACCGAGGACATCATTAACCGGGGTGGCAGAGGAACAGGCCGCTTAGTAGTGCAACTCTACAATTCAGCCGGAGATGGAGAATTTGCGCAAAGCCCCATTTCCGTGACTTGCGATGGAATTCGACGTCAGGTCGAACCCGGAGGCACTGTGGTTCTGGGGCCGGGCGAGTCCATCACGTTGACTCCATATCTTTACCACGCGTTTTATGCGATTGATGGCCATGGGCTTATTGGCGAAGTCTCTTCCGTCAACGACGACGCTACGGACAACTATTTCAAGGAACCACTCCCCAGATATCCGGAGATTGTGGAAGATGAGCCGCCGTTTCGCGTGCTTTGCAATGAATATCGGATGACATAAGCATGCGCCGCAACGGGGGAGAGAAGTGGCAGTAGCCGTCGCGCCTGTTGAAATGCCGAGTACAACCGCCAACACGCTCAGCCCCGGTGAGATCGGGGAGCATCTGCGGTCTTTCATCGATCCGGCGCGCATTCTTACACGGCCGATCGACAGGGTTGCCTTTGCCTCCGATGCCAGCCTGTATCGTCTGGTACCCCGGGCTGTGGTTCAACCCATCAGCACAGAGGAGGTTCGTCAGATCTTCCAGTACAGTCGCGAGAAGCGGGTTCCCCTCACCTTTCGCTGTGGCGGAACCAGCCTCTCCGGGCAGGCTATTACCGATGGCATTCTGGTCGATGTAGGTCGCACCTGGCGTTCGGCCAAGGTGGAAGAGAACGGACGCTTGCTCCGCGTCCAGCCCGGCGTGATCGGACAACAGGCCAACCAAATCCTCAAAAAGTTTGCGGCCAAGATTGGGCCGGACCCAGCGTCGATCAGCGCGGCGCAAATGGGCGGAATCCTCTCCAACAACGCCAGTGGCATGTGTTGCGGTGTGGCACAGAACGCGTATCACACCCTGCGCTCGATGACCTTCCTTCTTCCCTCCGGCACGGAGATCGATACCGGCGCTCCCCATGCGGATGCGCTGTTTCGGGAACGCGAACCGCGTCTGGCCGCGGGTCTGCTGGAGCTGAAGCGGCAACTGGAAGCCAACACGGAACTGGCTGGGCGCATTCGCTCCAAGTACCACATGAAGAACACCACCGGCTACTCACTAAATGCCTTCCTGGATTTCGACATGCCAGTCGACATATTCAGTCACCTGCTGATTGGGGCGGAGGGGACGCTGGCGTTTATTGCCGAAGCGGTGCTGGAAACCGTGCCCGACCTGCCTGTCAAGTACACTGGGCTGCTGTTGTTCCCGAATCTCCATGCGGCCTGCGCAGCCATCGCTCCCTTGCGCGATGCGGGGGCCGCGGCGCTGGAGCTGATGGACCGCGCCTCGCTGCGTTCCGTGGAAACCCAGCCTGGAATTCCGGTGGAAATCCAGCAACTGCCAGAGGCCGCAGCGGGCCTGCTGGTGGAGTTTCAGACCGCGGACATGCACGCAGCCCGGGAAAATGCTGCCAAGGCAAAGGCGGCTGTTACTGGTCTCAATCTGCTGCGCGCGCCCATGTTTACCGATGACCCGATCGAACAGAACCGCCTGTGGAAGGTCCGCAAAGGGCTGTTTCCTTCTGTGGGCGCGGTACGCGCCAGCGGGACCACCGTCATCATCGAAGATGTGGCCTTTCCTGTGGAGCATCTGGCCGATGCCGCAGTGGACCTGACGCATCTTTTTGAGAAGCATGGTTATACCAATGCCATCATCTTCGGACACGCCAAGGATGGAAATCTTCACTTCGTCATTACTCAGGGCTTCAATCATCAAAGGGAAGTCGCCCAGTACCGCGACTTCATTGACGATATTGTGCATCTGGTCGTGGAGAAATATCACGGCGCGTTGAAAGCCGAACATGGCACGGGGCGCAACATGGCCCCCTTTGTGGAGACCGAATGGGGCAAGGACGCCTATGCCGTGATGCAGCAACTCAAGGCCTTGGCCGACCCAGACAACCTGCTCAATCCCGGGGTCATCCTCAATTCCGACCCCGCGGTCCATCTGGCCAACCTGAAGAAGATGCCGGTGGTGGAACCGGAAATTGATAAGTGTATTGAGTGCGGCTATTGCGAGCCGAAATGCCCCAGCCGCGATTTGACGCTCACCCCGCGCCAGAGGATCGTTGTGCGCCGTGAAATGCAGCGCCTGAAAGATGCCGGTGCGGACCACGCCGTATACGATGCGCTTAGCCGCGATTTTCCATACATGGTCCTGGACACCTGCGCCGTGGACGGCCTTTGCGCTACGGCCTGCCCGGTCACCATTGACACGGGTACGCTCACCAAACGCTTTCGGCAGTTGCGCCATACCGAGCTGGCCAACCGCATCGCCGTGGCTGTGGCAAAGAACATGTCGCTGACGGAGATGGTCGCCCGTTTCACCTTGCGTATGGGCCACGCTGTGCAGAAGGTGCTCGGCCCCCAATTCATGTGCGACGCCACGAAAATTCTGGACAAGGCCTCCCGTTCGGTTATGGACGAGCCCTTCTGGCAATGGTCTGCGGAGATGCCGCGCCCACGCAAGGGCGCGCTCCCCGTGCGCCCGCAGGCGAATGCGGAAGCGGTCTATTTTCCCGCGTGCATCTCCCGCATCATGGGCGCGCTTCCCGGCGAAGCGCAGGAGATCAGCGTGATGCAGGCATTTTTGAACATCGCTGAACGGGCGGGCGTCCAGCTTTATGTGCCAGGGGACATCGAGGGCAATTGTTGCGGGGTTCCATTCTCTTCCAAGGGATTTGAGGCGGCGCACCGCGTTGCGGTCAACCACACGATCGAGAATTTCTCCCGCTGGTCCAATGGCGGCAAGCTGCCAATCGTGGTCGACACTAGCCCCTGCACCTACGGACTCAGGACGGCCCATGCTTATCTCAGGCCGGAAAATAGGCAGAAGTTTGAGAGGCTCACCATCCTGGATTCGGTGGAGTTTGCGCACGACCGTCTGCTGCCCAGTCTGCCGGTCCATCGCAATGTCCGCTCGGTCGCGCTGCATCCGGTCTGCTCAGCCACCAAAATGGCGATTGTGCCCAAACTTATCCGCATCGCCGAGGCCTGTAGTGAAATTGTGCTGGTCCCGCGGGACGCAGGATGCTGCGCCTTCGCAGGGGATCGTGGGTTTCTTTTCCCGGAGTTGACGGCATCCGCCAGTAGCATCGAAGCTGCTCAGGCTACGGCGGAAGATCACGACGGGTACTTTTCCAGCAGCCGGACCTGCGAAATCGGCATGACGCGCGCGACCGGCAAGATCTACCGCTCCTATCTGCACCTGCTGGACTATGCTTCACGGCCGTGAAATGGAGGAGATTTTGCGTCAAATGAATAACCCCGCCGCAAGCAGCGGGGTATCTCAAGACAGCGCGAGATGAAGGCTACGCCGCAAGCGGCGGGGAATCAGACCCGAAAAGATTGAAAGCAACAGATGGAGAACCGGATTGTACTATTCTGAGCGTTATCTGCCCTTCCGGCCACAGAGGCGGGCTTGGTCTTGGGAAACCGCTCAAGAGAAGCACAGTGTGCGGGGTTCAGCACTAAAAAGGAGATTCCTGAGTAGACCTTGCCGCGCCGGCTACTAGCCGACGGTCTGAAAAACACCTTCACAGAAATGAGCTATTGCCATTGAGGAAACCACATGAAAAGTGAACTTTACGCAAGCGTCCAAGAATTTCTTGCCAAGCCGCTGCCTCATCACATCGGCGGCAAGCCCCACATGAGCGCAACCGAACAAGTCATCAATCCATCGGATGGCTCGGTCCTCGCCGACGTTGCGATGGGCGGCGCGGAGGAAATCGACCTCGCAGTCGCCGCGGCAGAAGAAGCGTTTCCCGGCTGGTCGGCCTTGCACCCCAGCGACCGTGCGCTGTTGCTGCATCGCTTTGCCGATGCGCTGGAGAAGCATTCCGCCGAACTGGCACAACTGGAGTCACTCGATGTAGGCAAGGCCATCACAGCTGCAGAAGGTTTCGACGTCCCCTTTGGTATTGAATGCTTTCGCTACTATGCTGGCCTCATTCCGCGCGCGCAGTACAGCATTCCGCTCGATATCAAAGGTTTCGACGCCCGCATCTGGCGTGCTCCGTACGGCGTCTGCGGCTTCATCTTCCCTTGGAACTTTCCATTCACGCTGCTCAGCTGGGGCATTGCTCCGGCGCTCGCCGCAGGCAACACCGTGGTTGTCAAACCTTCTGAAGTGACTCCGCTTACGACGTTGTACGTGGCTCAACTTGCCTCGGAAGCCGGTCTGCCTCCCGGCGTGTTGAATGTCGTTACAGGCAATGGTTCCAAGGCTGGCGCCGCGCTCGCATCGCATCCGCGCATCAAGCACATGTCGTTCACTGGATCACCCACAGTGGGCAAGAGAATCGGCGAAGCTTGCGGAGGCAACCTCGTCCCCTGCAAACTCGAACTCGGCGGGAAGGGCGCAGCGGTGGTCTTCGAGGACGCAGATGTGGATTCCACCGCTGCGCAGCTTGCCGGGGCCATCACCATGAACACCGGGCAGGTGTGTTGCACGGCAACGCGCTGGATGGTCCACGAAAAAATCTATGACCGCTTTGTCGACAAGGTGATTGCAGCGTTGCGGCAAACGAAGATTGGCCCCGGCTTGGATCGCGAAACGCAGATGGGCCCGCTCGTCAGTGAGATCCAGCGGCAGCGCGTGCTTGGGTATCTCGATCGCGGCAAGCAGAGTGGAGCAAGGGCTGTCCTCGATGGTGGCGTGACTGCACCAGCAGGGGTGGAAAAAGGTTTCTATGTCGCACCTGCCCTGCTGGAAGGGACAGATGACAATGTCTGCTGCCGCGAGGAGATATTCGGACCTTGTGCATATCTGTTGCGCTTCAAAGATGAACAGTCCGTCATTGCGCGAGTGAATAAGCTCGCCTACGGCTTGGCGAACAGTGTCTGGAGCGCGGATCTAGAACGGGCAAACCGGTTAGCCGAGCGCATGGTTGCGGGAAACAGCTGGATCAACGCGCATAATCTCTTCGCGTATGGCCTGCCTTATGGCGGTGTGAACTTGAGCGGATTAGGCGGCGGAGTGAACAGCCCGCAGACATTTTACGATTATCTGCGCGCGCAAACCATTGCCCGTCACCTGAACTAATGAGCAAATGGCAGACCTTCTCGATGTTCTCCGCCGCAACGGTCACGTTCTTGATCCGGGTGCTCGGCTTGCGCCATTGAGCGGCGGAGTATCGAGCGAGATATACCTTGTGGAGGATGGCGAAAAAAGGTTTGTAGTGAAGCGGGCGCTGCCGAAGTTGAAGGTCAAAGACAACTGGTTCGCAGATGTCCGCCGGAATGCAAGCGAGCGGGACTATATTGCACGCGTGAGCCAGATGATACCCGGCACCGTGCCGCAGCTCTATTTTTACTGCCCAGATGAAAGCTACTTCGGGATGGAGTTTTTAGACGAAAGCTTCACGAACTGGAAAAACCTGCTGCTTGCCGGCCAGCTCCGTATCCGGCACGCCGAACTCGCCGGCAATATCCTTGGGGAAATCCATTGCCGAACAGTTTGTGTCGACGGACTCCGGACACAGTTTGACACTACGGCGATTTTTCACCAACTTCGCATTGAGCCGTATCTGCTGACAACGGGAGCCAGATATCCCGTGCTTCAAGCGATCTTTGGTGCCGCGGCCCGACGAATCGAGGCTACGCGTGAGGCGCTCGTACACGGGGATTTCAGTCCAAAGAATATCTTGATTAGCGGTGATCGTATGGTGCTGCTCGACTGCGAGGTAGCGTGGTATGGTGATCCAACCTTCGATGTTGCATTTTTGTTGAATCACCTGTTTCTAAAATCTCTATATCACGCGCGGAAGGGTTTAGAACTTGAAGCCATGGTGGATGTATTCTGGCGCGCCTACGTGCGGAAATTCTCCAATGCAGAGGCCAATCAGACGGAAAAGCGGCTTGTGCCATTACTCCTGATGTTGCTGCTGGCCCGTGTAGATGGCAAGTCGCCTGTCGAATACCTCACGTCGCGCAAGCAGGAATTCATCCGAACCTTCGTACATCAACACCTGCCGTCGCCCCCGGATAGCGTTGCCGAAATGTGCGACATCTGGTTCCCAGCTATCGTCGCATCGGATTTCATTGAGGCCAATGCATGAAGATCACATCGATCAAAGCCTGGCAGATCTTTGACTCGCGCGGCCTGCCCACCGTGGAAGCGGAAGTGACTCTGGCGAACGGAGTGCGGGGCCGCGGCATCACCCCATCGGGGATTTCCACGGGACAATTCGAGGCACTGGAATTGCGCGACGGTGACCCAAAGCGCTTTCGCGGGAAATCGGTATTCAAAGCCATCGCCAACATCCAAAACGAAATCGCACCGGCACTGTACGGCACCAGTGTATTCGACCAGGCTGTGCTCGATAACAAGCTCATCGAACTCGATGGCACGTCGAACAAAAGCCGACTGGGTGCAAATGCGATCTTGCCCGTGTCGATGGCCGCCGCGAACGCCGCTGCGGCGGCGCGGAATGAACCCTTGCACGCATACCTCGGTGAAGGAAAAGGTACGCTTCTGCCGGTCCCGGAAATTCAAATTATCGGCGGCGGTGCACACGCCAACTGGCGTACCGATGTGCAGGACTTTCTACTGATCGCCGTCGGGGCAACGAATTTTGAAGAAGTCATGGAAATCACGCACAACGTTTACCACGCGGCGGGTGACATTTTCCGTCGACGCAACAAGTATTTCGGCGTGGCGGACGAGGGCGGCTTCTGGCCGGAGTTTGAGCGGAACGAAGACGCGCTGGAGTTGCTCGTGGAAGCGATTTGCCGCGCAGGTTACACCCCGGGGCGGGAAGCAAGTATTGCGCTGGATATTGCGGCGAGCGATCTCTACAGCGTGGAAAAGGGCCGCTACCGATTCAACCTTGAGAATCGCGAATTCACATCAAGCGAGTTCATCGGGGTAATGGCGGATTGGTGCGATCGCTTTCCAATTGTTTCTATAGAAGATCCACTGGCCGATACAGACTGGGAAGGCTGGCGCGAGATTATTGGGACATTGGGGAGCAGTATCCAGATCGTCGGGGATGACTTGTTCACGACGAATGCGCAGCGCATCTCGACCGGTATTGAGAAATGCGCGGCCAATGCCGTGCTTATCAAGTTGAACCAAATTGGAACCGTAACAGAGGCCATTGAGGCGATTCGTCTGGCGCAATCGGCAGGTTGGCAGCCGATCGTCTCAGCGCGCTCGGGCGAAACGGAGGATGCGTTCATCTCTCATCTCGCTGTGGCGACAAATGCAGGGCAAATAAAAGTCGGTTCGTTCTCGCGCAGCGAGCGAATGGTGAAGTGGAACGAATTACTCCGCATTCAGCGCGACCTCGGTGCACGCGCAGAGTTCGTTGGCTTTCTGAAGCCAAAGCAGGTGTGCGAGAGAAAGAGGGAATAAATATGGAACCGGTCGTCGATATTCGCAAATTTGAGATTTTTGCCGAAGGTCTGGACCATTCGGAAGGTTTGGCGTTCGATGCCGATCAAAATCTCTGGGCTGGAGGAGAACTGGGGCAGGTCTACCGTATCAATCCTGCGGGAGCGGTTGCGGAAATCACGCGGTTGGGAGGGTTTTGTTTAGGGCTGACTTTTTCCCGGAAACAGGAGCTGTGGATCTGCAATTCCGAACGGGGTACTTTGCAGCAAATAGACCGCAGTGGACGTTTACTGCATTCCGTGGACCGTGTGGGCGAGCGGAAGTTGATGACACCAAATTTTTCCGTCTTCGATAGCGAGGGAAACCTCTACTTCAGTGACTCAGGGGAATGGGGTCAGTCAAATGGACACATCTATCGACTGCGCACAACTGGAAAGGCCGAACATTTTGCAGGGCCATTCGCGTTTCCCAATGGGCTGGCCCTCAGTGCCGACGAGCGCTTCCTGTATATTGCAGAAAGCTTGAAGGACGACGTGTTACAGTTGCCGATTCTCCAGGATGGGAGTGCTGGGGAACCTGAAGTCTATGCCGCTGGTCTGGCGCGGGTCCCGGATGGCATGACTCTCGATGCAGAGGGCAATCTCTATGTGACATGCTATGCGACCCACAATATTTATCGTATCTCGAGTCAGCGGGAACTCTCTCTGTTTGCGTTTGATCCTTTAGGCACGATGCTGGCATGCCCTACCAATGTCGCATTCGGACCGGAGGGTTCGAAGGAACTCTATGTCGCGAACCTGGGACGCTGGCATATATGTAGGGTTCGAATCGATGCATGCGGGCAAAGGTTGGCCAACCAAAAGCTTTAGAAACAAGGAGAATTACAAGTGGATATGGATCACGAGCCGGATAGTGCTATGAATATTAGATTCGACGGAAAGGTGGCGGTCGTCACCGGAGGCGCGATGGGAATTGGTGCGGCTACAGCGAAAAAACTCTGTAAGTTGGGCGCTTCCGTTGCCATTCTGGATCGTAACGCGGATGCCGCGCAGGCTACGGTTCATGCACTTGTAAATGAGGGCCACACGGCAAGTTTCCAAGTGTGCGATGTTGCGGCGGAATCGGACGTGCGCCGTGCATTCGATGAGGTTATGCAACGTTATGGGGCTCTCCATGTACTGGTAAGCAATGCCGGGATTCAGCGTTACGGCGATGTGGTAGGCACGAGTCCTGAGATTTGGGACGAGACTTTCAATGTTCATGTGAAAGGCTGCTTTCACGCAACCAAATTCGCCATCCCCGCCATGCTTGCTTCCGGCGGGGGCGCCGTCGTTGTCGTTTCCTCCGTGCAAGGCTTTACCGCCATGGCAAATTCTGCTGCGTATGTAGCGGCCAAACATGCGCTGTTGGGGATCACGCGTTCGATTGCACTGGATTTTGCGCAGCAAAATATCCGTGCCAATTGCGTTTGCCCGGGAACGATCGACACACCGATGTTGCATAGGAGTGCGGAGCGAACTGGATCCCCGCAGAAGGTGATCGATATCTGCAGCCGGATGCACGCGATGGGAAGAATCGGCCGGCCGGAAGAAGTAGCCAACGCGATAGCCTTTCTCGCCAGCGACTGCGCCTCCTTCATCACCGGAACAACCCTTGTCGTCGATGGTGGCCTACTGATCCCGACCGGTGGCATGGCGTTTCAGAAAATCGGCATCGATACAGGAGACGAAGGATGAATACACCTGGGAAACTGAAGGGCAAAGTTGTCGTTGTCACCGGAGCTGCCGCGGGTATCGGCCGAGCTTCCAGCTTGCTCTTTGCGCAGGAGGGCGCACTGGTGGCCGCCGTCGATCGCGATCTCGCCCACAATATTGAAGTTGTGGAAGAAATTCGCAACCGCGGGGGAATCGCCGAGGCACTGACGGCGGACGTGTCTTCGGCTGCGGATGTGGAAGCCGCGGTTCGCCAGATAATAGAACGATGGAAACGCGTGGACATTCTCTTCAATAACGCGGGAATCGTGACGGGCGGCAAGGTGCATACTCTTAAAGAAGAAGAATGGGATCGCGCATTTGCCATCAATATCAAGAGCATGTTTCTGTTCAGCAGGGCAGTTATTCCCCAATTTTTAGAGCAGGGCGGAGGTGTCATTTTGAACATGGCATCCTCCACCGCTCTTCGTGTTGCCGCCGACCGGACGCTCTATAACGCCACCAAGAGCGCAGTCCTTTCCTTCACAAAATCCATGGCGCTCGATTACGCGGCAGATAACATCCGGGTCAACTGCCTATGTCCGGGAACGATCGATACGCCTTCCCTGAATGTCCGTCTGAACGCGAAAGGGAACGGTGAAGAGTTGCGGAAGCAGTTCGTTGCCAGACAGCCCTTGCGCCGATTTGGAAAGCCGGAAGAGATAGCGAAAGCGGCACTCTATCTGGTTTCAGAAGACGCGGCTTTTGTCACCGGCACGGCCTTGCAGATCGATGGCGGAATGGCACTCTGAAATTGAGCTTCCCATTGGATACTGTCGCTACACGTTCTTCATCGATTGACTGGAAGGGCCGTGCCGCCACTCGACTCTCGAATGGCATCATCGAACTGACCGTCTTGACGGGCGGCGGTCATCTGGCCGAGTTTCGATTCCTCTCACAGACGGGAATTACAATCTCCAAACGTATTCTGGGAAGCTCCTTGGATCTCCGTAGATCCGACGGACAATCGCCTGCCGGAATTGGCGAGAGTCTATGGAGCGGTAGAAATCGGCAGGTTTTTGGCAGGCTTTACCGGTCACGCTCTTTGCCTGGATCGTTTTGGCGAGCCATCGGCCGAGCAAGCTGCGGCCGGTCTTACTTTACATGGAGAGGCTGGCGTCAGAAATTGGAACGTGATGCAGCCAGCGAATACCTCGGAAGCTGTTTGCCAGTGGAATGTCCGACTCCCGGTAGCGCAACTGAGATTGGAACGGAAAACACGTTTATTGATGTCTGCATAAATAATAGAAATCGTCAGTATCCCATTGCGTGTTCTGCAGAAACTTTCAGATTTGATTTCACGGACATACGACTTAGTCCTACAGTTGCAGATGAGGTGAAGGAAGTGGCGGCGATGCTGAAGGCCATTCACGCGCAGGAAGACGCACAAGTAGCCAAAGAAAAAACTGTGCCGACTTGAACCACACGTCTTGAAATGGGTGCGGCAAATCGCCAGAGTGGTACTCAGTGCTGAGACCTCTTGTTCTCACGCGCTGGATCATGAAGTGGTGTCCAAAAACATGTCGGTCGCCAGCTATCTTGGTGTCCATGTTGTTTGTCAAATCTGTATTGAGTAATTAACTGCGTTGAATCTGTTGAAAGGATTGAAAAATAGGAAAGTTTCGTGTATTCAATGGATAGCGGTATCTCGCTGGGTCGAAAAGGCGTGCCCAAACTCGTGGGTTCGAGTCCCTTCTTCGGCACCAGACTTTCTGATAAGTTGTTGACGCGTCTAATAAATATAAGATTCTGAAAGACTTGGACGGCGTCAACACAATCAACGCAATCAACGCAATATGGCTTTGTAAGGTCAGTTTGGCCCTTTTACCTTACAAAATGGGAATCGCCTTACAAAGCGATTTTAGGGGCTTTTCGGGGGTCCGAGAAACACACTCGCCACCGAGGAGTTCACCCTGGTGGTCTTGTGTGTTGGTTCAACGAAGATTTAGGGAATATCGCAAGCCATACGACGAAGGCATTGACGACGCGGCACATATGATTTCGCTGAAGGCGCATTTTGGTTTGAACTAGCCGAGCCCTTGCTGTGGGTGCTCAGCTCGTCTCAAAAGGCCCTAGTGGCCTCCCGGAACAGTAGGAATGACTAATGCTGCTCACGTAGAACGGGCGGGAATGAGACTCAGCTTCCTTTCTTGGGTAAAACACCGTGTCTGCGAAACTGCTGCCGCTTGTCTCTCGATTGTTCTTCCTCTTCCCGGGTTGGTTGAATGCTGAGTTCAGCAGCGCGTT
>Ga0307373_10003870_pt1 | contig 25580 bp, 18 predicted proteins | sample OX2MG_FD_202534 | JGI IMG/M metagenome (GOLD analysis project Ga0307373, IMG submission 202534) | Soil microbial communities from Risofladan, Vaasa, Finland - OX-2 | ecosystem: Environmental > Terrestrial > Soil > Coastal area > Acid sulfate soil | place: Finland: Risofladan, Vaasa | collected...
GGTCGGCGACCTCGACGCGCATCTCTTCGACCGGGGCGCCGCGGTCCTGCCACCCTGCCGCGTCGACGCCCAGCTCGATCTCGACGTAGAGGCCCGGTTTCGCCGGTGCCCCCGCCCACAACGACGGTGGGAGCCGGTGCTTGTCACCGGCGAGAGAGAGGCGCCAGGCTGACTCCGCGATCGCCGAGGGGAGGAGTGTGTGCGGGAGGGCGTCGTGCCGGAGCACGGTGCGCAGGACCGCACCGAGGAGCTCGTGCTCGTCGCGCTGCTCTCTTGCCCAGACCGTCACGAAGTAGCGGAGCGAGACCTGCTTGGGCTGGGGCCGCTGCTGGCGCCGGCCGTCGTCCGACACGCGCTGGTCCCGCCCCGAGCTGTTCGACCGGTCCGACTGCGCGATGTCCCAGAGGAAGACGTCGACCGTCGGGCGGGCCAGCGAAGCCGTCCAGCTGCTCTCGGGCGCGCGGAACGAGAGGTCCACGTCCGATTCGGGTAGCGGCACCTGCTGTCGCAAGAACGACTCGAGCGCCTTGTCGACGTGGTGGATCACCGAGTATTTCCCTCCGCGGGGCCGCCGGGGCCCTTCCCCGCCCGCCGCAGACTGTAGCAACGGCGGGCGTGAACGGGAAGGTACGAAGGCAAGTTCTCGGAGGTCGGCAGGCACGCAAGGCCCTCCGGCCCGCGATCCGGAGCCCCCCCGGGTGCCTGCTTGAGCCCCCGCCCGACCGCCGGCCCGGTGCCCCGACCCGACCGCCGGCCCGGTGCCCCCACCCGACCGCCGGCCCGGTGCCCCGACCCCTACCGAAATTCGCCCCCGCAAACCCCTTGGGTCGCGGGACAGCAACTGGTACGCTCCGCGGACCCCGAGGGGGTGCTCAGGGTCGGGGAGGCGTAGGTGCGAGGAGTCGGGCGGGACACCGGATCGACGGGTGGATCCCTACCAATTCGCGGGGTGGCCGGCAGGGCGACTGCGCGGCGCGCCGTCGTGCGGTTCCAGCTGGCGTGCGTCCGGCTGGGCTGGGCCGGCCCGAGGAAGGGGCCATCCTGGGCACTAGACGACCTCGCCGACGTACCAGCCACGGCTCGCGAGGCGGAGGCGGCGCGCGCGCTGATCGAATTGTCCGACGCCGGAGACGTGGACACGCTGCGCGGGTTGCTCCGCCCGGATCCCGCGCGGGTGGCCGCGTCGTGGACCGTCGCCTGTTACCGCATCGGCGACCTCGTCCCGCACGCCCTCCGCGACTTCACGGACCCCGTCGACGCGGTGGCCACGCTCGCCGACTGCGGCGACGACGACCACCTGGCCGCCGAGCTCGTCGCGTCCACGGCCGAAGGGCTCTGCTGGGTGGCGCTCGTGCGCACCGGCGCGCAGGTGCGCTTCCAGTTCTTCAACCAGGAGAGCGTCCTCGCCCGGCCGGGCCGACACGCCCTCTCCGACGGCGAGCAGGAGGCCGTGGCGGTGGCCCGCGCCAACTGGACGACGGTGCTGTCGTCCTGGCACGCCCACCAGGGTCCGACCGGTTCGATCACTTCCGGTGGCGTCGCCCCGATCGGTGGCGCGTTCCTGGCGCCACGCGCCGGCCCCGACCCCATCGCCGGCCCCGACGCCCTTGCCGGCCCCGACGCCCTTGCCGGGCCCGGCGCCCTCGACGCCGGCGCGGGTCTCCTGGGCGCCGCCGCCGCGGGCTCCCTCGGCGCCGAGCTCTTCGGCGGCGCACCGTCGCTGGCCGAGGTCGCCGTCACCCTGACGGACCTGGCGGAGGTGGTCAGTGCCATCGCCGTGGCGGTCGAAAGGCTCGAGCGGACCCTGGGCGCGGTCGCGACGCGGCTCGAGACCGTGTTCCCGTCGTTCCCCTCGCCCGTCTCCGCCGGCCGGCCGGCGGTGCCGCGCCCCGTCTCGGCCTACCCTGCCAGCGATCCGGTCGAGGCGTTCCGTGAGCCGTCGCACCGTTGGTGGACGCCGAAGCACCGTGTCGTGAGGCGGCGCCCGGCCGTCGGCGACACCACCGCCGAGCCCCTGTGAGAAGCGCCTCCCGTGCGTGGCGCGCGGGAGCGACGGTGATCGGCCTCACCGTCGCAGGTCTCGGCGCGAGCGGCTGCTCGGTTTTCGGCGGAGGCTCACCGTCGTCGTTCCAGGAGTCCGTGTTCCACCTGGAGGCAGGGCAGTGCCTGGTGCCCCCGAAGAAGGTCCAGGCCGATCTCACCTCGATCCAGGTCGTGTCCTGCACGACCGCCCACACCCAGCAGGTCTACGCGCTCGTGCAGGACCACGCGGGGTCGACCTACCCCACGCCGACGAAGCTCGACAACTTCGCGAACGCCGCCTGCCTCGACCGCTTCGCCGCCTTCGACGGCGTCCCCTATCAGCGATCGAAGCTCTACTTCACCTACCTGCTCCCGTCGGTCCGAAGTTGGGCGGACGGCGACCGCGCCGTCGTCTGCGTCGCAGAGACGGTCGGAAAGCCCCTCAAGAAGACGTTGAAGGGGGCGAAGATCTAGTGACCCGCCTCTTCTCGAGCCGGAACCCCGCAGGGATGAGGAGGATGGCCCCGGGGCATGGCTCGACGGACGGCGCGGGGGAACCGGACGGCGCGGGGGAACCGGACGGCGCGGGGGAACCGGACGGCTCCGGCTCGGCCTCGCGTCGCCACCTCGCCGGTCGTATCGCCGTCGTGGAGCAGCGCGTCCGGTCGGCGACCGCACGCCGACGCGAGGCGGGCGAGGCCTCGAGCGACCCCATGCCGGGCCTGGTCGTGTCCGATGCGAAGGCGGTGTGGCTGGTGAACGGCGCGTCGCCGTTTTCCGACATCCTCGATTTCGACGGCGCCGCCGCGAGGGGCGCTGCCTACGACGAGACCGTCGAGTGGCTGCTCTCGGAGGTGGAAGCCGAGGCGGACGTGGCCGAGAAGGCAGGCGAGCTGCTCCGCCTCCGCGCGCTCGAGCGCCGTTTCGGGCTCGACGCGCAGTCCCTCGAGATCCTCGTGGTCGCGCTCGCCCCCGAAGTGGACCGGCGGTTCGAGCAGCTCTACGGCTACCTGAACGACGACATCACGCGCCGCCGAGCGACCGTCGGCCTGGCGCTCGAGCTCGTCGGGATGCCGCTCGCCTCGGTGGCGGCGCGGAGGCTCGTCGGTCCCGGTGCGCCCCTGGTCCGCCGGGGTCTCGTCGTGCTCGAGGGCGCGGACCGGCCCTGGCCCGGCCGCGAGCTCCAGGTGCCCGATCGCGTCGCCGGATGGTGCCTCGGGCACGACGCCCCCGACCCCGACGTCGCGTCGGTCGCGGAGCTGTCGGGACCCCGGGTGCCCGACGACGCCCCCGTCCCCGACGTCGCCCCGGCGCTCGGCAGCTGGCTCGAGCAGCACGAAGGGATCGTCTACCTGCGCGAGGCCCCCGGCGCGTCGGGCAGGTGGCTCGGCACGATGGCCTGGGCCGCCGCCGGCATGCCTGCGCTCGTGTGCCACCTCGACCGGATCACCCACGGCGCTACCGTCGTTGAGGTCGCGGCGGCCGCGGCCCGTGAGGCGGCGCTCCAAGGAGCGGGGCTCGTCGCGGGCCCGATCGACGTCGTCGACGGCCCGGTTCGTGCGGTGGTCGAAGCGGTGACCCGCGTCCCCGGGGGGGTCGTCCTGCACGGCCGCGGCCGGTGGGACGAGTCCTGGAGCCGGTCGACGCCGGTCGTGATGCCCGTCCCGCTTCCCACGGTGCAGGAGCTCGCCCCCCATTGGGACCACGCGCTGCGCGACGCGCCGCTCGCCCCTGGGCTGGACGCGACCGCCGCGACCGCGCAGTTCCGGCTCTCACCCGAACAGGTGTGGCGCGCCGCGGAGGTCGCACGTGGGCAAGCCGAGCTCGCGGGCGGCACCATCGACGCCACAGCGCTGCGTGCCGGAGCGCGCGAGCACAACAACCCGGGGCTCGAGCGGCTGGCGCAGCGCATCGAGCCGGCGGTCGGCTGGTCCGACCTCGTGCTGCCCGACGCCGTCGCGTCGCACCTGCGGGAGATCGTCGCCCGCGCGGGCCACCGGGACACGGTGCTCGGCCAGTGGGGCATGCGCCCCGGTGGTCGGCGGGGCCGGGGCGTCGTCGCCCTCTTCTGCGGCGTCTCGGGGACGGGGAAGACGATGTCTGCCGAGGTGCTGGCCGGCGAGCTGGGGATCGACCTGTACGTCGTGGACCTCGCGAGCGTCGTCGACAAGTACGTGGGAGAGACCGAGAAGAACCTCGAGCGCGTCTTCAGCGAGGCGGACGGCGTCGGCGGCGTGCTCCTCTTCGACGAGGCCGACGCGTTGTTCGCCAAGCGATCCGAGGTGCGGGGGGCCAACGACCGCTACGCCAACGTCGAGGTGGCCTATCTCCTGCAGCGGATGGAGCGCTTCGACGGGCTCGCGCTGCTCTCGACGAACCTGCGGTCCAACATCGACGACGCGTTCGTCCGCCGCCTCGACGCGATCGTGGAGTTCCCGACCCCCGACGCCGTGCTGCGAAGATCGTTGTGGGAGCGCAGCCTCACCGCGGCGGTGCCGCGCGGCGACGATCTCGACCTCGGCTTCCTCGCCGAGTCGTTCTCGTTGACGGGCGGCAACATCCGCAGTGTCTGCCTGAGCGCCGCGTACGCCGCCGCCGACAGCGGCGAGCCGGTGACGATGGCGGTGTTCGTGCGGTGCCTCGCGCGCGAGTACCGGAAGCTCGGACGCCTGTGCACGGAGGCCGAGTTCGGCCGCTACTGGCCGCTCGTCGCCGAATGAGGAGGGCGGCGTCGCGGTCGGCACGACGACGTCCGGAGGGCCGGATTGCTACAGTCGGGCCGAGCACGCGGGCCGGCGGCCCGGCGGCTTCTCGGGAGGGGGTTCGCACGTGACGGACATGATGACCGTCAAGGACAAGACGTCAACGTGGAAGTCGGGCGTCGTTTCCGGCAAGGAGAAGACAGTCAACCCCGTGCTCGGGTCGCAGCGCCAGGTCGGCAACAAGAAGACCGGCGAGGCGCTCGGGCAGAAGAAGGAGGCCAAGCCCTCGGAGGTGACCTCCGACCAGGCTACCTCCGCGTTCACGAAGCTCGCGCCGGTGGTGGACTTCATCATCCCGAAGGCGGCGGACTCGGGGTCTCTCACAGCGGCGATCAAGATCCCGGTCAAGGGCGCGTTCGTCGGGATCCAGATCGGTGCGACAGCCGCGCGGGGCAACACAGGCACAGTCCAGCTGGGGGTCACAGCCAACGTGATCGCAGGCGCCACCATCGGGATCGCCACAGCCACCTTCAAGCTCGGCGCGTACCTGCAGGTGAAGGGCCGCGACGCCAAGGAGGCCCTGACCATGGTGTCCTGGGTGCTCTACCGCCAGCTGGCGGAGTCGAACGCGCCGAGAGAGGTGGAGCAAGCCTGGTTCGGGGACAAGAAGGGCACGGCCGAGCAGTGGGACGCCCTCGTGCGCAAGACGCTGTTCAGCAAGGAGACCGGCAACTGGGTCGAAGTCGGCGCACAGATCGGCGCCAGCGCCAAGGCGGGGATCGGCCCGGTGACAGGGGAGGTCGGAGGGAAGCTCCGCATGGGTCGCCGCTACGACTCGGACTCCATCGACCGGCGAAAGGGCGCCAAGTCCCTCACGCAGCAGTTCACCTCGAAGCTGGGCATCGACCGGGGGGCGCAGGCGAGCCTGGGCGACCGGATGTTCACCGTGATCGGTTCGGCGACATTCAGCGTGGCGATCGCCAAGGGGAGCCTCCAGGTCACCGTCGCCATCCGACAGGTGAAGGACAAGCAGGGCAAGGACTCCAAGGGGGCCCCCACCGAGAAGACGAGCTACGAGCTCCAGAAGATCACAGTCACAGGCACGGCCCAGGTCACGGGAATGGGCCTGGTCGCCGGCGCCCTCGCCCGCGGGAAGGCCGTCCAAAGTCTGTTGAGCAAGGTCTGCACAAAGTCCCAGTCGGCGGGTAACAAGGCCAAGAAGGAGCTGAAGTCCGAAAAGGGGCGCGAGGCCGGGGAAGTCGCCGAGGACATCACCGACTACACCGGCGCGATGACAGTCGCGTCACAGGCCGTGTCCTCCCTGTCCACACTCACAACAATCTTCGGCCTCACAGTGACAGGCAGGATCCACATCTCCGGCGGCTACACAGGCGGCAAGACCACACTCAAGGTGGCCTTCGAGAAGGTCACGGCGATCACAGTCAACGCCGGGGTCTTCTCGCTCACAGCGAAGAAGACCGAGCGCCTGGCCTCGATCGAGTACACAGACGGCAAGTGGGTCGCGCACCTCGGCGAGCTCTCCAAGGAGATCGGCAAGTCGAAGCCGAAGACAGGCGGCGGGAAGTCCACGTCGTCGAGCAAGCCGAGCAGTGGCACAGGGAAGGGCACAGGGTCCAAGGGCGGGACACCGTGACCACACCGACGCGCGAGATGCCCCAGCGGGTGGTCGACACGGTCTTGAGAGCGACCGGGGGCGCGGTGACCGTCGGAGAGGTCCCGGGGGAGCTGCCGGCGGTGGAGGGCACCGTCGAGCGCCGAGGGCTGAGCTGGCGGCTGCAGGTCGTCTCCTACCCCGGCGACGTCCTCGTGGCCCGCTCGTTTCTCCGTGAAGCCGTGCCCGAGGACCGCCGCGACGCCGCCGCCATCTTCGCGAACCGCGTCAACTGGGCGCTCCTCGCCGGCAACGTGGAGGTCGACGGCGGAGACGGCACCGTCCGGGTCCGCACGTCGCTCTGCCCGCAGGGTGCGCTCGTGTCGGTGCCGCTGACCGAAGGGCTGCTCGGGCCGAACCTCGGCACCGCCGCGCTCGTGTTCCCCGGGATCGAGGCGGTGGCGGCAGGAAAGGACCCCGTCGCCGCCGCGGACGACGTCCTCGACGAGATCGAGGGAGAGGGGATCGACCTCGAGCTCGATTGAGCCCGGGCGACGCACCCCTCGATGCCGCGAGCAATAGTCCTGCACCCGCAGTTGGTCCCTCACGCCCAGACGGCGCCCCAGTAACCTTTTCGTCGGGTCCCATGCCCATCATCTCAGAACCCCTCGGCCGGGTGCTGGGGAACCGCTACCGGCTCGTGGCGGCCCTCGGGTCTGGCGCGGCTGCCCACGTCTTTCTCGCCGAAGACGTGGTCTTGCAGCGACGCGTGGCGGTGAAGGTCCTCCAGCCCGCCCTGGCCAGGGACGACGCATTCCTGCACCGCTTCCGGGCCGAGGCGAGGTCCGTCGCCGCGCTGAACCACCCCCACGTGCTGCGCGTGTTCGACTGGGGCGAAGGAGAGGACGGTCCCTACCTCGTGCTCGAGTACCTCGAGGGAGGGAGTCTCTTCGACATGCTCGTGCGGGGCCGGCGCCTCTCGCCCGCGCAGGCGGCGCGCATCGGCGCCCAGGCCGCCGACGGGCTCGCGTACGCCCATGCTCGGGGGATCGTCCACCGCGACGTGAAACCCGCGAACCTGCTCTTCGACGAGGAAGGCCGGGTCCGGGTCGCCGACTTCGGCGTCGCCCGTGCGCTGTCGAGCGCGTCGACGACGGACCCCGGGACGATGCTCGGGACCGCCCGCTACGCCTCGCCGGAGCAGGCGCAGGGGCTCCAACTCGACGGCCGTTCCGACGTGTACTCCCTCGGGCTGGTGCTCTACGAGGGGGTGACGGGGACGGTTCCCTTTGCAGGGGACACGCCCCACGCGACCCTCCAGGCGCGCATCGGCGGCGCGCTCCCCGAGGATCCAGCGCTCGGCCCGCTCGGCCCGCACCTCGCGGCGGCGTGCGCGCCGGACGCCCAGGACCGCCCGGCTGCGGCGGAGCTGGCGGAACGGCTCGAGGGTCTCGCCGACGACCTCGCGCACGATGACCCCCTCCCCTTGGTCCAGCGCGGCGAGGTCGACGGGTCCGACGCGGACGGCGCCGGCGTCACGGTCGTCAACGACGCCGTCGCGCCGGCGCCAGTCGATCTCACGCTCGCAGGGCCGACGGCAGCCGCGGCGGGCCTGGGCGCCGCGGGCCTGGCCGCGGCCCGCCTGATGCCCGGCGCCGGCTCCACGAACGGGGGTGGCCTCGCCGACGCCGGCGAGCCGACCGCGACAATCAAGGTCGGGGACGGGGTCCCCCCTGCCGTCACGGTGCACTCGCTCCGGCGGCACCGCCAACCTCGCCGGTGGCCCTGGGTCGTGGCCGTCCTGGTCCTGTTGGCCGCGATCCTCACGGGCGCGGGGATCTACATCGCGAAGAAGCATCTCCTCACCCCGAGCCACCCCGTGCCGAGCGTCGTGGGCGACACAATGGCGAGTGCCCGCCGGGCGCTGCGCGCCGAGCACTTCAAGGTCCAGGTCGAGCCCGCGGTCACCTCGATCAAGGTCGGTGCCACAAAGATCGTCAGCCAGGTTCCCTCCTCGGGCGTCTCCCGCAAAGAGGGGAGCACCATCCGGATCACCCCCTCGTCGGGGAAGCCGTCGGTGACAGTGCCGCAGCTCTCGTCGAGCGACGATTGCTCGGTGGCACGGCAGCTGCTCGCCGAGAAGCACCTGCGCGTGCGGTGCCCGGCGCTCTCGGCCTACTCGAGCACGATCCCGAAGGGCAACGTGATCAACTGGTCCTACAACGGGAAGCTCGACCCGACCACCGCTCCGTACGGCGCGTTGATCCTCGTGGCCGTGTCCGAGGGCAGGCAACCCGTCCAGCTCCCAACATTCAAGAACCAGAGCTACGCGCAGGCGTCCGCCACCCTGAGCGCCGACGGGCTGACCGTCAGAGAGGTGCAGGCCTACTCGACATCCGTCGCGTCGGGGAACGTGATCTCGACCACACCGGGCGCCGGCGCCACGGTGCCGGTGCCGAACACGGTCACGGTGACCGTCTCGAATGGTCCGCAGAACGTCCCCGTGCCGACAGTGATCGGCGACACAGTCAGCAAGGCGGCGTCAGCCCTCCAGGCGGCGGGCTTCACCCTCGGGAAGGTGTACGGCCCCGCGACAGGGGTGGTCTTCACGACGGACCCGCTCGCCGGGCAGAAGGAGAGGATCGGGTCGTCGGTGATCCTGTACACCGAGACACCGCCGCCGACAGGCCACGGGCCGAAGTCGCACACAGGCACACCTCCCGCGACACGCAAGCCGCCCTCGGGCTGAGCCGGGGCGCTGCTGGGGCGCCACGGGCGCTGGGCGCCCGCGGGCCGGTCGGATGAGGCCTGGCGGGCGGGTCGAGGAGCGACACGAACCGCCCGCCGTCGGCCCCGGCCCATGGTAGGGGGGCGAGCCCAGTCGTGCCGAGCGGCCCCGGGGTGCCCGTCCGGGCCGGGGTCCTGGGATCCGCGCCGATGTCACACCCGTGCGCGATGGTCGGGACGTGGCGCGACACAGGCTGGGCGGCCGATGAGGCTCCTCCACACGAGCGACTGGCACATCGGCCGGCGCTTCGAGCGCGAGCCGCTCGACGACGACCAACGCGCGTTCCTGTCGTGGCTGTCGACGCAGGTCGAAGAGCTCGGCGTGGACCTGGTCGTGGTGGCCGGCGACGTCTACGACCGTTCCCTCCCCGCCGAGGAGGCCGTGGCGCTCCTCGACGAGGGCCTCGAGCGGCTGCGCGCCGCCGGCGCCACGGTCGCGATGATCCCCGGCAACCACGACAGCGCCAAGCGCCTCGGGTTCGGCGCCCGGCGCCAGGCGCTCGGTGGCGTGCACGTCTTCGCCGACGAGGTCGGCGCCCCGGAGCCGTGGCTCTTCGAGTCCGGGGGTGAGGCGGTGGCCGTCGTTGCGGTGCCCTACCTCGACCCGCTGGTCGCCCCGGCGCCTCGGCCCGCCCCCGACGGCTCCGTCCGTCCCCGGACGCACGAGCACGTGCTGCGCGACGTCGTGGGGGCCGGACGCGAGGCCCTCGAGCGGTACCCCGGGGTGCCCTCTGTCGCCGTGGCCCACGCCTTCGTCGCCGGCACCTCGCCCTCGGACTCCGAGAAGCTCCTCGCGATCGGTGGGACCGACCTCGTGGACGCGTCGGTCTTCGGAGGGTTCGATTACGTCGCGCTCGGCCACCTGCACCGACCGCAGCGCGTCGCCGGGGACGAGCGGCTCGCGTACAGCGGGTCCCCGCTCGCCTACTCGTTCAGCGAGTCGCACCAAAAGAGCGTCCGGCTCGTCGAGGTCACCGGCGGTCAGGTGGCAGGGGTCACCACTCTCCCGGTCCCGGTCGGCCGTCCCGTGGCCACGATCGAGGGCACGCTCGAGTCGCTCCTCGGCGACCCGGCGCACGACCACGTGGTCGAGCACTGGATCGCCGCCCGGTTGACCGACGACACCGTCCAGGTCCAGGCACTCGAGCGCCTTCGCACCCGCTTTCGCCACGCGGTGAGCGTCCGCTACGCGGCCCCCGCCGACGCCGGGCGTCCCGGGGGCCCCTGGCGCGGCCGGTCGGCCGGCGGGTCCCTGTCCGCCCGAGCGGTGGGGGACACGGTGCTCGCCTTCCTGGGGGAGGTCGCCGGGCGCCCGCCCGACCCGTGGGTGAGGGCGCTCGTCGACGAGGCCCTGGCGGCGTCCGCTCCCGAGCTCGTCGCCTCCGCGGCGGGGGGGACATGAAGCCGGTCGTCCTCAGGCTGCGGGCGTTCGGCTCCTACGCCGGCGAGCTGGACGTGGACTTCGCGCGGCTCTCGCTTCACGGGATCTTCTCGATCACCGGGCCGACCGGCGCGGGCAAGTCCACCATCTTCGACGCGCTCGTCTACGCCCTCTACGGCGACCTCCCGGGCTTCCGGGTCGACGGGAACGTGCGCAGCCAGTTCTCGGACGTCTCGACCCCGACGTCGGTCTCGCTCGACTTCGTCGTGCACGGTGAGCGCTGGCGGGTCGAGCGGCGCCCCGCGCAGCCGGTCCGGCGCGCCCGCGGGAAGGGCGCGCCAATCGAACGGCCGTCGACGGTGGTCTTGGGGCGCGTGGGTGGGGACGGCGAGCTCGTCCCCGGGACCGGCATCACCAAGAAGGAGGAGGTGCGGCGACGCATCGACGAGCTCGTCGGGCTCACCAAGGCCCAGTTCGAGCAGGTCGTACTCATTCCCCAGGGCCGCTTCGAAGAGGTGCTCAAGGCCGACACCTCCACGCGCGCCCCGCTGTTGCGGCGCCTCTTCCCGGTCGAGGTGTTCACCCGGACGACCGAAGGGTTGAAGACGATCGCGGCCGTCCGGCAAGGCGTCTTCGACGACGCCACGCGGGCGCAGGAAGCGGTCGTCGCACGGTTGTGCGAGGCGTACGAGGCGGCGGTCGCCCAGCTCCCCGGCGACGTGCGCGGCGAGCTTCTCGGCGACGCCGAGGTCCCCGCGTTCGATCCGAGCCGGATCGACGGGCACGCGCAGGAGTTGGCCGAGGCCCTCCGGCGAGTCGACGAGCTCGTCGTCCGTCTGGCGTCGGCGTCGGCGTTGGCCCGGTCGCGCCTCGAGGAGGCCAGGCGCGCGGCGGCCGACTGGGACGCGTGGCGTGCCGACGGCACGCTCGCCGAGTCGTTCGAGGCGGAGGCGAGTGCCGACGCGGCCGAAGCCGCGGTCCTGGCCCGGGCGCGGCGCCTCGCCGACCTCGAGGGTGCCCTGGACGAGTGGGAGGCGGCCCGGCGCACCCTCGCTGCGGCCGAGCCGGAGCTCACGGCGCTCGTCGACGCGATCGACGGCGCCTGGCCGAGCGAGCTGTACGGCAGCGCGTGGGCCGGGGCGTGGGCGGTCGCCCGTGCCGACGCGCACGAAGCGGGCGTGCTCGCCGAGCGGCTCGGCGCCGAGGCCCGACGCCTCGAGGAGGAGGCCCGCAGGTTCGACCGGCTCGTCGCGACGACGGCGGCGCTCGAGGCGCGCCGTGGCGAGCTCGACCGGCGCCGGGTCGAGCTCGGCGAGCGTGCGGTCAAGCTCGACGCCGAGGAGCAGACCGTCGTGCTCGTGGCCGACGAGGTGCAGCGGCTCCGGGCGGAGGCCGCCTCGCTCGAGGCCCTCACCCAGGCCGTCGCGGCGCTCGAACGTGAGCACGAGACCGCATCTCGGCGCGCCGACGCCGCGGTCGAGCTCGCCCGCGCAGAGTCCGAGCTTGCCGCTGCCGCCTCGCGCAGTGCGGGGGCGGCCGCGCGGGCACAGGAGATGCGGGCGGCGTGGCGCGAGGGTCTGGCGGCCAGGCTCGCCGAGCTCCTCGAGGACGGGGCGCCCTGCCCGACCTGCGGTGCGCTCGAGCATCCGGTACCCGCGAGATGGAACGGCGACGCCGTCGACGACGCGGTGCTCGCCGAGGTCGAGTCGGCACGTGACGCCGCCGCGATGGTCCGGGACGCGGCCCAGAAGCGGGCGGCGGGGGCGCGAGGGGCCATCGACGCCCTGGCGAGGACGCGCCCGGTCGAGGAGGTGGCATCGGACCTCGCCGCGCGGCGGGCGGCGCTCGCCTTGGTGCACGGTGCCGCCGACCAGCTGGTCGCCGTGACCGCCGAGGAACGCCGCCGCCGTGCCGCCCTCCTCGACGCCCGAGCGACGCTGGGCACCGACTGCCGGGCCTTCGACGCCGAGGTCGCTCGCCTGGAGGCGGAGCTTGCCGCCCACACGGGCGAGGTCGGGGCGTTCGTCGAGTCCGAGGGGGAGTTCGGGTCGCCGGCACCCCGTGCGGCATCCCGCGGCGCGCTCGCCGCTCAGGTCGATCGGCTCTGCCGCGTGCTGCGGGACGTCGAAGAGGCACGTGGCGCGCTGCGCCTCGCCGACGGCCTGATCCAGCCGGTCGCGGCCGAGCTCGGGGCATCGGACCCTTCGGAGCTCCGCTCGTGGCTGCTCGATCCCGAAGAGGTCGACGCGCGGAGCGACGACCTCGCGGGACGCTGCTCGCGCCGCGAGGACGTGCGCCGTCGCATCGCGGCGTACGAGTCCCAGGAGGGTTTCACGCCGTCGGCACCCCGACCCGACGTCGAGCTCCTCGTCCTCGCCGCGGATGCTGCAGACGGCGAGCACGTTGCCATCGTCGAGCGTCGAGGGATGCTTGCCCACCGCGTCGGACTGCTCGCTACCGGTGCGCGCGAGCTCGCGGACGGGGCGCGGGCCGTCGACGTCGCGCGGTCCGCCCTCGAACAGGCAAAGACCGTGGCCGACCGCTGCGCCGGGCTGGGCGGTGGACCGGCCTCTCTCCGGCTCTCCCTCGAGAACTGGGTGCTCGCCGACTACTTGCGCCAGGTCCTCTCCCAGGCGAACCGCCGGCTGGACGTCATGACCGGCGGCCGGTACGCCTTGGAGCTGACCGAGGGCGTCACCGACGGACGAAAGCCCTGGGGGCTCGACCTCTCGGTCTTCGACGCGACCACGGGGCAGGTGCGTCCCGCCACCACGCTGTCCGGTGGCGAGACGTTCATGGCGGCGCTGGCGCTCGCCCTCGGGCTCGCCGACATCGTGTCCGGCGGCTCGAACCGGGAGGTGGGGGCGCTCTTCGTCGACGAGGGCTTCGGCTCGCTCGACCCTCAGTCGCTCGACGCGGTGATCGACGTCCTGCGCTCGCTCGAGGACGGCGGGCGGATCGTCGGGGTCATCAGCCACGTCCGGGAGCTCCAGCAGGCACTCCCGTCGGGGATCACGGTTGAGCCAACGGCGCGGGGATCGCGGGCGGCGGTGCATTACCCGCCGGCGTGAGCACAGGGACGGCCGTCCCGCGGACGGCTGGGGTCGCCACCGTGCGCGAGCCCAGCAACGAGCTGCCCACGTTCGCCGCGACGACGAGCAGCAGCGCCCCGAGCTCGAGAAGCGACAACCGCTGGCCCAGGATGACGAACCCCGCGAGCGCCCCGAGGGCCGGCGCGATGCTGAGCAGGATCCCGAAGGCCCTCGGCGTGGCCCGGCGCAGAGCGGCGAGCTCGCAGCGGTAGGGGATCGCCGACGACAAGAGGGCGACCACCGCGCCGAGGCCGAGCACCGAGGGACGGAGGAGGGCGCCTCCAGCATGGGCAATGCCGATCGGCGTGACGACGAGCGCCCCGACGGCCATCGCGCCGGCGAGCCCCGAGGTGCCGGCGAAGCGCTTGCCCGTTTCCTTGTTCAACAAGATGTAGGTGGCCCAGAAGGACCCTGCGAGCGCCGCGAACCCGACGCCTGCGAGGTCGAGGTGATGGTCGACCCCGAGAAGGCTGCCGCTCGCGAGCAGGAGGACTCCCGCCGCAGCGAGGAGCGCCCACACTCCGTCGGTCCAGCGCTTCGACCCGACGACGGCGATGGTCAGCGGCCCGACGAACTCCACGGTCACCGCCACACCGAGGGGGATCCGCGCGATCGACTCGTAGAAGGAGAGGTTCATGCCGGCGAGGGCGAGCCCGAAGACCACGACCACGGCCAGGTCCTGACGGCTGCCCCGCTGCAGGATCCGGCGCGGGTCCCACCGTCGGGCGGCCGGCCCTGCCGTGCCTGGGGCTGCCGAGCGGGCGGGTCGGGCCGGGGCCGCCGAGCGGGCCGAGCGGGCGGGCCGGGCCGGGCCGGCGAGCGCGGAGAGCACCACCAGCGCCACGGTGGCGAAGACGAGGCGAAGCGTCAGGGTCCCCGAGGGGCCCACCTGGGAGAAGAGCTTGGTGGCGAGCGCGGACCCGCACTGACCGGACACGCCGCTCATCGCGACGAGCGCGGGCGCCGGAGGCCGGAAGCGGTTGGTGGACGTCGCGGACGAAGAGGAGCGCATCGGGAACCGATGGAGAGGTCGGGGCTTGCCACCAGGGTACTCACGCCCGGCGGACGGGCGGGTGACGCCGTCCCCCCACTACCGTGGGGCGCCGCGAACGACAGGGAGGAGACCGGGCTCATGGGCGCACTTGACGGGAGGGTGGCGATCATCACCGGCGCCGGACGCGGCATCGGGCGCGAGCACGCGCTCCTCTTTGCGTCGGAGGGCGCAAAGGTCGTCGTGAACGACCTGGGGGGCGCGGTGGACGGGTCGGGGGACGACCGCACGCCGGCACAGCAGGTCGTCGACGAGATCAAGGTGCATGGCGGCGAGGCCGTCGCCAACGCGGACGACGTCGCGGACTGGGAGGGCGGCCGGCGCCTGATCGAGTCGGCGGTCGAGGCATTCGGGGACCTGCACGTGCTCGTCAACAACGCTGGCATCCTCCGGGACCGCATGCTCGTCAACATGACCGAGGAGGACTGGGACAGCGTCATCCACGTGCACCTGAAGGGACACTTCGTCCCGACTCGCCACGCGGCGACCTACTGGCGAGAGCGCGCCAAAGGGGGCGACGACGTGCGCGCGTGCATCGTGAACACCTCGTCGACCTCCGGGCTGCTCGGGAATCCCGGCCAGGCCAACTACGGCGCGGCGAAGGCCGGCATCGCCGCGTTCTCGGTGATCACCGCCGCCGAGCTCGGCCGCTACGGGGTGCGGGTGAACGCGATCGCGCCGGCGGCCCGCACCCGCATGACCGAGCTCACGCCGGGCCTGTCGGACATCGTGCGGCGCCCGGCGGACGAGGCGCAGTTCGACGTCTGGCACCCCGGCAACGTCTCGCCGCTCGTGGCGTACCTGGCGACCGAGGACTGCCCGATCACCGGACGTGTCTTCTTCGTGCAGGGTGGGACGGTGCGCAACTTCCAGAACTGGACCATGACCGAATCGCTCGACCGGACCTCGCGTTGGACGGTTGCCGAGCTCGCGACCGAGATGGTCAAGCTCTCCCCGGCGCAGGCCGAGCAGGCGGCAGGAACGAAGGGGTAGACGGTGTCAGGTCACTCGGTGATCGACCGGAGGCGGTCCGCCATCGCCTCGGCGTGCTGGTCGGGTGGCGCGGTCTGGATGGCCATCAGCTTCGACATGTCTCCCTCCACGCGGATCTTCCCCGCCATGAATGCCTGCATCCCGGCCTGCGGGTTGCGGTCCACGAGGAGCGCCTTCGCCGTCGGGTAGTCGAGCGTGATCTTCAAGTCGGCGTCCTCGACGTGGCCCTTGTCGATCTCGAGCTCGCCTTCGGTCGTGTCGACGTGCGCCTCGAGGTCGCCGTCGCCGAAGGGGATCTCGGTGACCACGAGGTTCATCCGGACCGGGTGGTTGATCGCCGGCGTCTCGTCCTGGAACTCCGCCCGGATCCCGTGGGCTTCTGCGATCCACTCGTCGCTCAGGAATGGGTAGGGCATCGAGCCTCCTTCGGCCCTCGGGCGATGTCGCGGGCGGCACTCGCCTGGTCCGCCGTTCGTGTCGTCGCAGAGGTTACGGCCCGCCCCGGGGAAGCGGGCGCGGCGCTGTCGATAGAGTCCGGGAGATGCCCGCCCCGATGCTTCCCGGCGCGGCGCCGATCTCCGCCGCCGGCGGCCCCGGCGGCGCCCTCCTCGTTCACGGGTTCTGCGGGAGCCCCTTCGGCATGCGGCGCACCGCGGAGAAGCTGGCCGCCAAGGGGACGAGCGTGGAGGCCCCGCTCCTCCCCGGCCACGGGACGGCGGTCGAGGACCTCGTGCCGCTGCGCTGGGGGGACTGGGCCGAGGCGGCCGAGGAGGCGTACACGGCCCTGCGGTCACGATGCCCGAGGGTCGCGGTGGTCGGCCACTCCATGGGCGGTGCCCTGGCTTGCTGGCTCGCCGAGCGCCATCCCGAGATCCGTGGGCTCGCGCTCGTGAACCCCCTCGTCGAGCCCTTCGACGACGAGATCCGCTCGGGTGCACGAGCCCTGATCGAGTCCGGGACGACGGTGTGGAAGGGCGAGGGGCCCGACACCGCGGACCCGGCCGCCTCGTCCCCCAGCTACGAGGGCGCGCCGGTCGCCGCCTTCCTCTCGCTCAACGAGGGGCTCGAAGAGGTCGCGCTCGCCCTCGGCACGATCGAGTGCCCGGTGCTCCTGCTCTCGAGCCGGGCCGACCACGTCGTGCCATCGGTCAACGGCGACCTCGTCGCGTCGTCGGTGCTCGGACCCGTCGAGCGCGTCTGGCTCGAGCGGAGCTACCACAATGCGATGGTGGACTACGACCACGAGGAGGTCGAGGACCGCATCGAGGCATTCGTCACCGCAGTCACGGCGCGGGCCCCGGGCGAGGAGGAGACATGAGCGAGCCGCCGACGCTGGGCCGTGACGACGTCGCGCACGTGGCCGCGCTCGCACGGCTCTCGCTCAGCGCGGAGGAGCTCGACACGTTCACCGGCCAACTCGCCAGGGTGATCGAGCACGCCCGGGACGTGGCCGCCCTCGACGTGGCGGACGTGGCGCCGACGGCCCACCCGTTGCCCCTGCGCAACGTGCTCCGGACGGACGAGGCCTGTCCCGGGCTCGACCGCGAGGAGGTGCTCGCCGCCGCCCCTGACGTGGAGGACGGCAGGTTCAAGGTGCCGAGGATCGTGGGGGAGGCGCCGTGAGCCCCGAGAGCGCGCTCGCCATCGCCGGCGCGGTCCGCAGGGGCGAGCGCACCGCCCGGTCCGTCACCGATGCCGCGCTCGAGGCGATCGCGGGGCGCGACCCCGAGCTGCACGCCTTCCTCCACGTCGCCGCCGACGAGGCGAGGACGGCGGCCGACGCGGTCGACCGGGCGGTGGCGGCCGGGCGCGACCCCGGGCCGCTCGCCGGCGTCCCCATTGCGCTCAAGGACAACCTCTGCACCCGCGGGATCCCCACCACCTGCGCCTCGCGGATCCTGGAGGGATGGCGGCCGCCGTACGACGCGACGGTGGTCGGGCGCCTTCGTGCCGCGGGGGCGGTCGTGGTGGGCAAGACCAACCTCGACGAGTTCGCGATGGGCTCGTCGACGGAGAACTCGTGCGCCGGGCCGACCCGTCATCCGATGGACCCGACCCGGGTCCCCGGGGGGTCCTCGGGGGGCTCCGCAGCGGCCGTCGGGGCCGGGCTCGTCCCGCTGGCGCTCGGCTCGGACACGGGGGGATCGGTCCGCCAGCCCGCGGCGCTCTGCGGCACCGTCGGGATGAAGCCGACCTACGGGCTCGTGTCGCGCTACGGCCTGGTCGCGTTCGCGAGCTCCCTCGACCAGATCGGTCCCTTCGCACGCTCGGTGGCCGACGCCGCCGCGCTGCTCGAGGTGATCGCCGGCCACGACCCCCTCGACAGCACGTCGATCGACCGTCCGGCGCCCGAGATCGGCCGCTCGCTCGATGCCGGGGTCGACGGCCTGCGGGTGGGGGTCGTCGCCGAGCTTCTCGACGACACCGCCCCCGACGTGGCGCGCCGGGTCCGTGAGGCCGCGGAGGACCTGGCCCGGTCCGGCGCGCAGGTCGAGGACCTGTCGATGCCCGAGATGCGCTTCGGCCTCTCGGCGTACTACCTCATCGCGCCGGCGGAGGCGTCGTCGAACCTGTCCCGCTACGACGGGGTGCGCTACGGGCTGCGTGTGGACGGGCCGGACGTGGCCGCGATGAACACGGCGACGCGGACGGCCGGGTTCGGCCCGGAGGTGAAGCGCCGCATCATGCTCGGCACCTACGCCCTGTCCGCCGGCTACTACGACGCGTACTACGGAAAGGCGCAGCGGGTGCGCACGCTCATCATCCGCGCCTTCGACCGCGCGTACGAGCGCGTCGACGTGCTGCTCGGCGCCACGGCACCGACCACGGCCTTCCCGATCGGCGAGCGCACGGCGGACCCGCTCGCGATGTACATGTCCGACGTATGCACCATCCCGTCCAACCTCTCCGGACACCCCGCCATCAGCGTGCCGTTCGGCGCGGGGGACGACGGGCTGCCCGTCGGGGTCCAGGTGCTCGCCCCCGCCCTCTGCGAGGGCCGGATGTTCCAGGTGGCGGCCGAGCTCGAGCGGGCGGCGGCACGGCGCGCCGCCGATGGCGAGCGTGGGACATGAGTGCGTGGGAGACGGTGATCGGGCTCGAGGTCCACTGCGAGCTGAAGACGGCGACGAAGCTCTTCTGCTGCTGCCGGAACGAGTTCGGCGCCGAGCCGAACACGAACGTCTGCCCGGTCTGCCTCGGGCTCCCCGGCTCGCTGCCGGTGCTGAACGAATTCGCGGTCGAGCTCGCGATGCGGATCGGGACGGCGCTCAACTGCGAGGTGCGCCCGTCGACCTTCCACCGCAAGAACTACTTCTATCCCGACATGCCCAAGGACTACCAGATCAGCCAGTACGACGAGCCGATCAACGTGGGGGGCTGGCTCGAGCTCCCCGACTCGAGCCGCGTCCGCATCGTGCGCGCGCACATCGAGGAGGACACCGGCAAGACGTCGCACCAGGGAGACACGGGGCGCATCCACGCCGCGGACTACGCCCTCGTCGACTACAACCGCGCCGGCGTGCCGCTCGTCGAGATCGTGAGCGAGCCCGACATCCGGTCCTCCGCGCAGGCGCGCCGCTACGTCACAGAGCTGCAGGCGGTGCTGGTGGCGACGGGCGCATCCGACGGGAAGATGGAGGAGGGCTCCCTAAGGGTGGACGCGAACGTGTCGGTGCGGCGGGCCGGCGCGGACGCGTACGGCACGCGTTGTGAGATCAAGAACCTGAACTCGCTCCGCTCGCTCGGACGAGCGATCGACCACGAGGTCGACCGCCAGGTGCCGCTCCTGGAGGCGACAGGGGTCGTGCGCCAGGAGACCCGGCACTGGGACGAGGACGCCGGCCGAACGATCCCCCTCAGGTCGAAGGAGGAGGCCTTCGACTACCGGTACTTCCCCGAGCCCGACCTCGTCCCTCTCGCCCCGGACCCGGCGTGGCAGGCGCGCGCCGCCGGGGCGATCGGGCTGCTGCCCGCCGCGCGCCGCGAGCGCCTGCACGGGCTGCTCGGCGGTGCCCCGGCTGCCCAGCAGGTGGACCAGGTGCACGTCGTCGTGGGCCAGGGGCTCGACGACCTGGTCGTCGCCGCGGCGGCGCAGGGCGCGCCGGCCGAGCTCGCGCTCGTGCGCGCCGCCAACGAGCTTGCCGCCGACCTCGACGCGGCCCGCGCGCTCGATCCCGCGGCCTTCGGCGCGCTCGTGGTGATGGAGACCCGGGGGGCGCTCACGGCCACCCAGGCGAAGGCGGTGCTCCGAGAGCTCATGTCTGCAGGCGGCGGCGACCCCGCGGCGATCGCCGCGGAGAAGGGGTTCGAGGCGCTCTCGGAGGGCACGCTGGCGGCCGCGGTGCGCGAGGCCGTCGATGCGAACCCCGACGAGTGGGCGAGGTACTGCGGGGGCGAGGACAAGCTGGCCGGCTTCTTCACCGGTCTCGTGATGCGGGCGACGGGCGGGAAGGCCGACGGGAAGGCGATCGCGGCCGAGCTCCGGCGTCTCCGAGGGTGAGCGCGAAGATGGGTTTGGCGTGCAGCGGAGGAGGAACCGTGCGTGAGGAGACCGATGACGGGCAGGCCCGGACGATGACGAACCCGAGCGAGGCCGCCGAGCGGCCCGGCATGAAGCCGCGCAGCTACGAGGTCACCGAAGGTCCGACCCGTGCCCCGGCGAGGGCGATGCTCCGTGCGGTCGGGATGACCGACGCGGACTGGGACAAGCCCCAGGTGGGAGTCGCCTCGAGCTGGAACGAGGTCACCCCTTGCAACCTGTCCCTCGACCGTCTCGCGAAGCGGGCGAAGGACGGGGTGCGCGTGGCGGGGGGGTTCCCGTTCGAGTTCGTCACGATCGCCGTGTCTGACGCGATCGCGATGGGCCACGAGGGGATGCGTGCGTCGCTCGTCAGCCGGGAGATTATCTGCGACTCGATCGAGATCATGATGCACGCCGAGCGATTCGACGCGCTCGTGACGTTCGCGGGCTGCGACAAGTCCCTCCCCGGGATGCTCATGGCCGCCGCGCGGGTGAACCTGCCGAGCGTCTTCCTCTACGGCGGCACGATCCTGCCCGGGCACCTCGACGACCGCGCCCTCGACGTGGTGAGCGTCTTCGAGGCCGTCGGCGCCCACGCCGTCGACGCGCTGAGCGACGAGGAGCTGGCGCTGATCGAGCGCCACGCCTGCCCGTCCGAGGGCTCGTGCGCGGGCATGTTCACCGCGAACACGATGTCCTCGGTCGCAGAAGCCCTCGGCATGTCCCTACCGAACAGCGCCACGGCACCGGCGGTGGACGCACGACGTGACGAGTTCGCCTACGAGTCGGGTCGCGCGGTCGTCGACCTGCTCGCGCGCGGCATCCGGCCGCGCCAGATCATGACGAAGGCTGCCTTCGAGAACGCCATCGCGGTGGTGATGGCGCTCGGCGGCTCGACGAACGCGGTCCTGCACCTCATGGCGATCGCGCACGAGGCGCGCGTCGACCTCGAGCTCGAGGACTTCAACCGCATCGCGGCCCGGGTGCCGCACCTCGCCGACACGAAGCCGCACGGCAGGTTCCACATGGTCGACGTCGACCGCGTCGGCGGCATCCCCATGGTGATGCGCGAGCTGCTCGAGGCGGGTCTCGTCCACGGCGACTGCCTCACGGTGAGCGGGAAGACCGTCGCCGAGAACCTGGCCGACCTGTCGCCGCCCGACCCCGACGGAACGGTCGTGCACCGGCTCTCGGATCCGATCCACACCGACGGAGGGCTTGCGATCCTCCGTGGATCGCTGGCCCCGAACGGCTCGGTCGTGAAGGTGGCGGGGATCGACCAGACGACGTTCGAGGGCCGCGCGAGGGTCTTCGACGGGGAGCAGGCCGCCCTCGACACGATCCTGGCCGGTGCCGTCGAGCCCGGCACCGTCGTCGTGATCCGCTACGAGGGCCCCAAGGGGGGCCCGGGGATGCGGGAGATGCTCGCGGTGACCGGGGCCATGAAGGGCGCCGGGCGGGGGAGCGACTGCGCGCTCGTCACCGACGGCCGCTTCTCCGGGGGCACGCACGGGCTGTGCATCGGCCACGTCGCGCCCGAGGCCGTCGACGGTGGGCCGATCGCCCTGGTCGAAGACGGCGACACGGTCCGGATCGACGTCGACGCGCACACCGTGGACCTCGTGGTGCCCGACGACGAGCTGTCGCGACGACGCGTCGCCCTCAAGCCGTTCCCGCCCCGCTACACGACGGGAGCCCTCGCAAAGTACGCCCGGCTCGTCACCGGAGCGGACCAAGGTGCGGTCACCGAGCCCTAGAGGCGTTGCGTCACGTGTGCCACGTGTGCCATGATGCCCGGACCATGTCGGGCACCCGCACCCCCTCGACCCCCGCCGCCGCGTTCCTCGCCGGCTCGGCCCTCGTACTGATTCTCTAGGCGCGCGGCCTTCCACGCCGCGCGCCGACCGACCTCCCTTCGGGGAGGTCGTTTCAATTCCCCACCAACGAACCACACAAGGAACTTCGGAGACGACATGAAGCTCACCGGAGCGCAAGCACTCATCAAGAGCCTCGAGATGGAAGGCGTGGAGGTCATGTTCGGCCTCCCCGGCGGCGCGATCCTGCCCGTCTACGACCCGATCCTCTCGTCGTCGATCCGCCACGTGCTCGTCCGGCACGAGCAAGGTGCCGGCCACATGGCCGAGGGGTACGCCATGGCGACCGGGCGCCCCGGCGTCGCGATGGTGACGAGCGGGCCCGGGGCGACGAACATCGTGACCCCGCTGTCGAACGCCTACATGGACTCGACGCCGCTCGTGGTGATCTCAGGACAGGTCCCCACCGGGTCCATCGGGACCGACGCCTTCCAGGAGTGCGACATCACCGGGGTCACGATGGGCATCACCAAGCACAACTGGCTGGTGACGTCCGCGCAGGACATCCCCGAGGTCGTGGCGTCCGCGTTCCACCTCGCGACGACCGGACGTCCGGGCCCGGTGCTCGTCGACGTCCCCAAGGACGTGTCGTTCGAGGAGATGGAGTGGCACTGGCCCGAGTCGCTGGACCTCCCGGGCTACCGCCTCCCAGGAGCGCCGGCGCGGGCCGACGTCGAGCATGCGGTGGCCCTCATGGCCTCCGCACGCCGGCCCGTCCTCTACGTCGGTGGCGGGGTCTTGAAGGCGCGGGCGGCCGAGGCGTTGCGGGCGCTCGCCGAGCGGACGGGGTTCCCGGTGGTGACGACGCTCATGGCGCGCGGCGCCTTCCCCGACTCACATCCCCAGTGCCTGGGGATGCCCGGGATGCACGGCAACTACACGGCCGTCACGGCGCTGCAGCGGGCGGACCTTCTGGTCGCGCTCGGGGCGCGCTTCGACGACCGGGTCACCGGCCGCGTCGACGCGTTCGCCCCCGGCGCCAAGGTCGTCCACGTGGACATCGACGCCGCAGAGCTGCACAAGGTGCGCCGCGCCGACGTCGCGATCACCGGCGACTGCAAGGTCGTGATCGAGGCACTGTCCGAGGCCGCCGCGCCGGTGTTCGGCGAGGGAGACCCGGCCGCCCGTCTCGGGCCGTGGTGGGAGCAGCTCCGACGCTGGCAGCACGAGGTCCCGCTGCACTACGAGCACAGCGACGGACCGCCGATCAAGCCGCAGATGGTGGTCGAGACCCTGCGCGACCTCTCGCCGGCGGACACCATCGTCGTGTCCGGCGTGGGGCAGCACCAGATGTGGGCGTCCCAGTACTGGCGGTTCGACCACCCCTACACCTGGGTCAACTCGGGCGGCGCGGGCACCATGGGGTTCGCCGTCCCCGCCGCCGTCGGCGCCAAGGTCGGCCGTCCCGAGCGCACCGTGTGGGCGATCGACGGCGACGGGTGCTTCCAGATGACCGCCCAGGAGCTCGTCACGGCGGCGGCGGAACGCATCCCGGTCAAGGTCGCGATCTTGAACAACGCGTACCTCGGCATGGTGCGCCAGTGGCAGGAGATGTTCTACGGCGAGCGCTACTCGGAGGTCTACCTCTCGCCCGACCTGCCCGACTACGTGAAGTGGGCCGAGGCGATGGGTGCGGTCGGCCTGCGCGCCGAGAGCCCCGAGGAGGTGGCGCCGGCGATCGAGAAGGCCAACGCCGTCGACGACCGCCCCGTCGTGGTCGACTTCCGGACCGACGCCTTCGAGAAGGTGTTCCCGATGGTGCCCGCCGGCGCGTCCAACGACGAGATCGTCGTGCACCCCGAGCAGTCCGAGCGGGCGGACGCCGAGCGTCTCGCCTGGGAGCGCCAGATGGCGGAGCGGCAGTGGTGAGCGCCCCGCGGGGATCGTTCGCCGCCGGTGCGCCGGGCGTGCCCGGCCAGCCCAGTGCGCCGGCGGAGCGCCACCACGTCCTCACCGTCCTCGTCGAGAACAAGGCGGGGGTGCTGGCGCGCGTTGCGGGCCTCTTCTCGCGGCGCGGCTTCAACATCTTCTCGCTCGCCGTCGCACCCACCGACGACGACCGGTTCAGCCGGATCACGATCGTCGTCGACGTCGAGTCGGCACCGCTCGAGCAGATCGTGAACCAGCTCGACAAGCTGGTGAACGTGGTCACCATCTCCGAGCTGGCGCCGTCCGACGCCGTCCAGCGGGAGCTGCTGCTCGCGACGGTGGCCGCCGCCCCGGCGGCGCGCTCGCAGGTGATCCAGCTCGTGGGCGTCTTCGGCGGAGAGGTGGTCGACGTCGGCGCCGACCGCCTCACCGTCATGCTGGCCGGGCCGCCCGACAAGCTCGACGGCTTCGAGGGCCTTCTCGAGACCTACGACGTGCTGGACCTGCAGCGCACCGGGCGCGTCGCGCTGAGAAAGATCGACGTCCCGCCGCAGGCCCGCCGGCGGCTCGTGCCCGTCGAGACCGGGTGACCGAGCCGCCGCGGCGAGCCCCCGCCGCAGCAAGCCCCCGCCCGCAGCCCGCCGCGGCACCCCGCCGCCGCAGCGGCACAGAACGAGATAGAACAGAAGAGCGAAAGAAAGGACCATAGAGCGATGGCGACCTTGTACTACGAGTCCGACGCAGACCCCGCGCTGATCCGCGCGCGAAAGGTCGCCGTCCTCGGCTACGGCTCGCAGGGCCATGCCCACGCGCGCAACCTCGCCGACTCCGGGGTCGACGTGGTCGTCGGCCTGCGGGAGGGGTCGTCGAGCCGCAAGAAGGCGGAGGAGGCGGGCTTGCGCGTGACCTCGGTGGCGGAGGCCACGGCGTCGGCCGACGTGGTCATGATGCTCCTTCCCGACACCGAGCAGAAGGCCGTCTACGACGCCGAGGTCGCGCCGCACCTACATGCGGGCGACTGCCTCATGTTCGCCCACGGCTTCAACATCCGCTTCGACCAGGTCGTCCCCCCCGCCGCCGTCGACGTGGCGATGGTCGCACCCAAAGGCCCGGGCCACCTGGTCCGGCGCACTTACACCGAGGGCGCGGGCGTCCCGAGCCTCGTCGCGGTGCACCAGGACGCGAGCGGGTCGGCCCACGCGCTCGCCCTCAGCTACGCGGACGCGATCGGCGCCACGCGCGCGGGCGTCCTCGACACCACCTTCGCCGAGGAGACCGAGACGGACCTCTTCGGCGAGCAGGCCGTGCTCTGCGGCGGGATGACCTCTCTCGTGATGGCCGGCTTCGAGACGCTGGTCGAAGCGGGGTACCAGCCGGAGTCCGCCTACTTCGAGTGCCTCCACGAGATGAAGCTGATCGTCGACCTGATGTACGAGCAGGGGATCTCGGGCATGCGCTTCTCGATCTCCGACACCGCCGAGTACGGCGACCTCACGCGTGGCCCCGTGGTGATCGACGAGCGGGTGCGCGCCGAGATGCGCCAGATCCTCGGCGCCATCCGCGACGGCTCCTTCGCCGAGGAATGGATCGAGGAGAACCGCGCGGGTCGGCCCAACTACCGCAAGCTCCGCGAGGAGGGGAAGCAGCACCCCATCGAGCAGGTCGGGGCGCGCCT
>Ga0307373_10003871_pt1 | contig 25566 bp, 32 predicted proteins | sample OX2MG_FD_202534 | JGI IMG/M metagenome (GOLD analysis project Ga0307373, IMG submission 202534) | Soil microbial communities from Risofladan, Vaasa, Finland - OX-2 | ecosystem: Environmental > Terrestrial > Soil > Coastal area > Acid sulfate soil | place: Finland: Risofladan, Vaasa | collected...
GGAATTGTTCGCCCCGACCAGGGCGTCCGTCCAGCCCACGCCCCAGGCCGCGAGTTCCTGGATGACGGCGGGGTCCGAGCTATAGTTCGGCGTGCCTGTTTGTTCCCTGGAGCCGAATTGTTCGATGTCGTTTGACGGCGCAGATGATGCGAATATTTTAGCCGTCTTGCGCGTTAGCTTTGCCATTTCATCACCCTGAGATTGTGAGTTTAACGCCCGCCGGACGCGGCAGGACGCCGAGATAATCCACGATGCCGAAGAGAGTCCCAGGATCGCCGGCCAAGTGCGTGTAGGTCACGGCCAGAGGTCCCGTCTCGGTCATCGTCACGTAGTTTCCGAAAAATTGGAATAGGACATTGTCAAGCTCCTCGACCGTGTAGTCGGCGTTGTTAACCGCCGCTAGGTAAAGAATAAGCTGGATCATCTCGGCATCGGAGAGCGTGTAGCTCCCATCGGTCTGGTTAGTGGAGAGCCAGTAGTCCGTCGGCGGAGTCGCGGACGTGGCGTCTCCATAGCCCCCGGCCGCCGAGTTGTAGGAGCCCGTCGTGTCCTGCATGCCGAAGTAGGTGATGCTCGGCGAGTAGCCGGGGATGACGCGCACCGCGCCGACGTATTTTCCTAGGATATCGAGTTGAGCGCCCACGGCAGGGGTTTGACCGTAGGCGCTCGAAAGAGCGAAGCCCTCCAAGACCTGTGCCATGATCTGCGAAGCGATGGCCGTCTGCGCCAGCAGGCTGATGGTCGCCGCGGCGTTCGGCTGCACATTCGGATTGGCAAACTGGATGATGAGCAAATTCATGTATGACTGAATCAGCGCGTCATCGGTCATGTTTGGCATATTAAGTTGAGATCGCGATGTTCGCCGCCGCCACGGAAAAGTAGTGCAAAAAGTCCGACGGGCTCACCTGCTGCTCCGCCGGGCTTGAGCTCGTTCCGACATAAACCGTCGTGATATAGGCGTTCTGGGCGATGGTGTTCATGGCGTTGATGATTTGCCCGACGAAAGCGCTTTGATTGAGCTTGTAGACCAGCGCGGACGCAAGACTCGCGGCGATGGTCGTGGTGTTGAACGTGTCCGTCCCGTTGATGGGCTTGATGGTGAAGGAAATGTAGAGGTCCTCGGATACGGCATCATACCACGAGGCCGTGAATACATTGCCCGCCGGGCGCGTGATGTTGTATTGGTTAAGCGTCCCGGTCGGCGAGATGGTGATGCTCACGCTGCCGGATGCCGTGGCGTTCGCGCTCATCGTCACCTGTGTCGCCGAGTCCACGCTTGATATCGTCGTGCCGGAGGGTATGCCAGTTCCGGTAATCCCCATGCCGGCCGCCATGTTGGCGGTAGATGGGATGCTGGTGACGGTCGCCTCGGTATTCGTCGTGGTCCCGGTGGTGGTAAAAGGCGCGGTCTGCTGGGCCCCGGCGCCCTTCTTGGCGTAGATGGCCTGAGCTATGGCGCTGTCGGCGGCGGAAGCGTTGTTGACAACGACGAGTATGCCGTGAGAGAAAACTCCCGACACGATGGAGTCTGCGTCGTTGTCCGGCACGAAGGCATCGACCACGCCGGAGAGATTGAGCAGTTGAGCCTGCAAGGCATCGTTCGGTCCTGTAGCGGCGAGCTGGAAACTCTTTCCCTGTCTGACTTTGAATTGGACATCGCTTTCCTCGTTGGTTCCGATCACATCGCTGGCCACGCTAGGGTTATTGACCCCAGAGATGCCGACGAAGGGCGTGATGATGATGGTGATCGTGTTCGGGCTCGTCGCAATCTGGCCCAGCGTCACGGCCACGAAGGTGAGCGTCTCGGTTCCCGCGCCTCCGAAACTGTAGGAGGTCTTTAGCTGAAACTGGTTCCCCGATTGGTCCGAGAGCGTAAAGACGGAGGCGTTGGGATTGCTTGCCAGCGCGTCCTGGCCGATGAGCGAGACGGCCAATGTCGCCGTCACCGCGACCTGGGCCAGAGTGTAGGTTCCCTGCTGGCGCTGCATCCCGTTGATGGAAAAGAGATTGTCAAGCTGAACGCCGAAGGCATTTGCGGGGCTGAACATGTTGTAGACGGCTTGTAAAAGCTCCAGGCCGTCCTCTACCGCCGTGGCGAAGATGTTGATGCTCTGGCCGTCCTGAGTGTCTGGGTCCAGGTTGATGTCCGCTCCGTAGATCGTCGTGTATCCGTCGGTCAGTTCCGCGACGATGTCGGAGACCTGCTGGATCGTGAGGCCCGAGGACGTTAAAGAGTTTGTCGCCACGTTAGACTCCTACCTGCTGCGTTGGAATTGTAAGCTCTTGAGACTGCGTATAGATGGTGCTGATGTTGACGCTGATGGTTTCCAGGCGCGCGGCGGACGAGAACACGCCGCTGATGGAGTTGACGCCCGTCACGCCGTAAGAGGCCAAGATTACCTGCTTTATCTCCTGGATCAAATTGTCCTGCTGGCCGATGTCCAGGCGGTTCTTCCAGTCCACGCCGGAGAACATGGAGTAGAAGCAGTCGCCCACCCACATGAGAATTTTAGTTTTGATGTTCTGCTCGATGGCCGCCTCGCCGGTCAAGTAATTGGACGCGCCGCCGCCGAAGACCCAATCGCTGTTAGGAGACGTCAGAGCGCGCACGATCATGTCAGTAGAGCAGGGCCGTCAGAGCGGTCCCTACAGCCTCCAATGCCGTCACCGTCGCGGCGCTCACCGTCCCGGTCGAGCCGCTTACCGTTACCGTCAGGCTTTCCAGAGCCGTCAAAAGATTGGCTAGAATCGTGGCGAGGTTCTGCGCGGCGTTCTGCACCGTGATCTTGCCGCCTGTCATTCCCACCTTTGTCGTTCCGGCCGCGTCTACCATCCTAGCCTCGGAGCCGGAGTATTCCGCTATGGTCGCGTCCTTTTGCCAGTTGACGCCCACCAATGCGATGGCATCCCCCAGCGCGTGCATGCTCCCGTCAGGCGGTGGTTGGACGCCGCCTCCAGCGAACCAGGCGTCGATATTTCGGTCGGCAAAAAGCACGAGGCACGGATCGCCGGCGGATATCGGCATCTGAACGGAGAAGCCGCCGCCCTGCAAGGTGAAGACTGGACAGTCCACCAGCTTTGGATAGGTCTGATAGCTCCCGTCCTTTTTCTGGAACATGAAGGATAGCTGGACGCTCGCCGTGCGATGGGTCGCGTCAAAGGATTGGATGTTGCCGATCTTGATGGCGTGGAAATTGGCCAGGAGCGCGCGCTCGGAGATGTTGAGGATGTCCTCAAGCTCCGGCTCGGCGATGGGAAGGCCGGCGCCTTGTGGTGAGCTCATGCGACCGCCGCCGTAGATGAGGAATACCAGCAGGTAGGTGTGGTCTTGCACTCGCCGCCCACCGCGTCAGAGATGATTCCGCTGTGCTTGAGGCCCACCAGTGTATAGCTCCCGTCGTTGACCGATTCGAGGCTTTGCAGGTTGATATTCTGGCCTATCTGCAGCCGCGGCTCAAAGAGCATGTCGAAGGAGACGTAGAATTTCTGCTTGATGGGCGTATTGATGAGGCCGTAGTCCGATGTGATGGTCGTGATTCCGGCGCCAAGGCCGGGCACCGCTTGTCCCTTTGGCACCATATAGAGCTTGCCTAGGTCGATGAACACATCTGCGTTCGCGGCCGTTGCGAGTTGGACCAGAATATCCCATGGGCTGCCGCAATAGGCCCGCCCGCGCGTCACGGGAGCCGTTATAAGCGGCGAGATGTAGACGCTGGTCACGTTTGTCATGGCGGCCGCCACCTGCTTGACCCGGCTGTTGAAATTGACTCCGCTTGAAAAGGTCGTATTGATGTAGGAATTTGCCTTTGAGAATCCGCCATCCCAAGCCCGCATGGTCGTGATCCATGATGGCCCGGAGCGCGTCGAATAGGCGTTGTAGAGATAGCCGTCGAAGATAACGGGCAGCGACTGCGGATTCTGCGGCCCCGTCTGATTCTGCCATGAGGCATAGCCGGCCCGCACCGTGATCTTCCGGTAGCCTCCCGATTGCGCGAACTGATCGTTCCAGTCAAGGTAGATGTCCGATCTAGCGTTGGCTCCAAGATTGTAGATGGTAAACTCTCCCTCCGCCGTGGCCTGGTAAGCGCCGCGGTTGATGTCAAGCTCCAGCGTCAGCGGACTCGTGATGGTCCAGGTGATGGTCTGACCCATGACCTGCATCCAGAATACTCTCTGGAATTTAGAGCCGGGGGCTAGAGTGGTCAGCCCTGCTTGTGCCGTGGCCATTAGGTCAGGACTCCGAAATATGACTTTTCCACTTGCGCCACATCCGAAGCGTCCAAGATGTAGAGGGTAGCGTATCCGCTGGCAAAATCATTAACCGTTATGGGGTCTAGGCCGCTGCCGGTCACGCAGGCCATTCCAAAATTAAGGAAATTCTTGAACTGCCTGAGCAGATTCGGATGGACGCATAGCCCCGAGCCTAGAAGCGAACCTGTCGGGAACTGGGCGTGGACGAAATCGAAGAACCACCGGGAAGCGGCGGCGCGGTAGTAGACGGTCAGTTGCCCCGCGCTCCCATCCGGCATTTGCAGTTGCACCTGCTGGAAGGCGGCATTTGAGAGGTTGTCGACGGTGATCATGACACCACCGAGAGATTGAGCGGATTTGTCGGAGAGACTAGGGACGCGATGGGCGTCGGCGTTCCAGGGGTCGATCCGTTGAGACTCAGCGGCTGGCGTTGAGACTGCGCGCGCCCCTGGCTCTTATTGACCGTGCTGGCCGGCGTCTCGGAGCCCGAGATTGGCACCACCCGGATTTGCTTCATGCTCACCGTGATCTCGGTCTTGGACGGCGTGTTCTCCGGCTGGATCAAATCGACCGACTCGATCATCATGTTCTGCAGCGTCGTCCAGGGCGTGACCACATTAAAGAGGGCATGGTTGCCAAGAAGCGTGGAAAGGGTCGCGTAGGCCGCCTGCTGCTTGTTAGGCGCCCCGTTGCCGCTCTTAAAGAGCGAGGCGATGGTCTGAGCCTGGTTGAGATATTGGTTTGCCTCGTTGACATAGTTCTGCGCCTTGGCCACGGCTCCGTTTACCTGATTGGTCAGCTTTTGCAGGGCTCCGGGCGTGTATTTCCCCAGGTAGGCTGGGATCGACCCCATCTTTTGAGCGACGGTGTTTAGGATGCCGACCACGCCGCCTTTAGGGTTTGGCAGAACATACTCGCCGACATAGCCTGAGAGCGAGCAATGGATGGGCGCGATGGCAGAGTGATCCTGGATGGCGGCGTTGTCCTCTGCCCAATGGTCGGTAATCTCCGCGGCCAAATGTAGGCTGTCCTCGGCGAAGGTATCGAATAGAAATCCACCGATGCCGACTAGACCCTTGGGTTGCAAAAATTTAAGGCCGGTCAGGTTGCTTAGATAGCTGGTAATGGCGGATGGCTGGCCGTTGAGGGCGCCCTGGATGTTTGTAAACGCCCCGGAGACCGTCCGCGCCGCGCCGTTGGTGTAGTCCGTGATGGCCATGTCTATTGCCCGGGCGCCGTGCGGGCCAGCGCCGTCTTTATCTTCTGCGCGTGATAATCCGCGCCCCCTTTAAGGGCTTTCTTTATCTTCTCGGGATCAACCGACCCATTGATGTGATTGGTCTGCTTGACCGTCACATTCACGCTCTGGCCGCCTTGGCCGTTGGCCCACCAGGGCTTTACGGCCGCATGAGCTAGAAATCCTTTTGCTTGGGCGCGTGCTTCGGCTTGTGTCTCGTAGTCTCCGGCATTGAACCATCCGGCCGCCTTCCCGATTCCGACATCGGCAGAGCCGAGAAATTTGTATATCCCCTCCGCGATGGGTCCGAAGACCTGGATCAGGTTGCCGATGGCCGTGTAGCCTAGGTAGTGCATCTCCGTCGAGGCCACATCGAGCGAGACCTTCATCTTGGTCATGGCCGCGATCTGCTGTTCGGTCAGGTTGGGCATTTTATTTCCCTGGTGCGTCACGCGGTTTCCGATGAGACGCTGCAACTCCTCGACCGGAATGCCCATCATCCCCAACAGATGGGCCGCCTCGGCCTTCCCTAGCGGTCCATGGGACTTGATGAATTCGGGCACCTTCTGCTCCAACTGTTTGAAGATGTCCTGCTCCGTCTCGCCCGGCTTTAGGTTAAGCCCAAAGAATCCGGCAGCCTGCAAGAAGGAGCCCGAGCCCTGCCCCAAGGAAAACGCCGCGAGCTGGTTTTGCAGGTCCACCGCCGTCTCTTCCGATGCCTTCATGGACACGTTGAAATCAAGGCCGGATTTCTCCATGCGCTGGAGAGCCTGCGCGTTGAGGCCGTAGACCGTTTCCAGCATGTGGAAATGCGCCGCCGTGTTCACCGCCTCGAAGCCGAGATCGACCAAGCCCGAGGCCAAGCGGTCGATGGCGAAGAGCTCCCCGAGCGTCAGGAGCTTGAGGTCGGAGAGGGTGGTGTTGAGAGCCTTGAACGCAAAGTCCGAGAACTTGATCCGGAATTCCGCGAACAGCTCTGCGATTTTTTCCATTTATTGCTCTCGATTAAGCTCTATGTAGGCTTCCTCGTAATCCGCCATGAAACTTTCATACTCCTGCGCCGCCAGGACCTGGTCCGCCGGGGCGCTTAGGATGCGGCCCACGTCACCGCTCCAGTATCCCGCCTTCGCCAAGCCCAGGGCTACGACTAGCGCCTCGTCCGCGCGGATGTCTACGGGCGGCCTGCGGCCGCGCCTTGAGACTCCGCCCCTGATGCGGAAGAGACTATCGGAAAAAAACGCGCTGTGTGAAAGTCCACCAGCGCGGAAAAAATCTCCACCAGGTCGCTCGATGCCTTGGGCCCGATGGCGTTGTCATCGAAGAGCGAGGCGTCTATCTTGCGGCCCTCGTAGGTCGCCGAGGCCGAGCACTCAAAGGCCAAGCGGTAGACATCCGGGTCGCAGAAGAGCATCATCGTAGACTCGCGCTTGATGAGGTCTAGCTCCTCGGCGTTCTTAGGGATGCCGGCCCGCTTGGTGGCAGCGGCCACGGCCTTGAAGAGTTGGCACGCCTTCTCGAACGGAGCCCATGAGATGAAGAGCTTGGCACCGCTCCTGAGCACGACTTCTTTCCCCCTGCTGTTTTCCATCACCGACCCCCTTTTTGATTCATATTTGAAGCGAATTGCAAATTAAGGCAAAGGCGTTGCCCTCGGCTTGAAAAGCGCGCGCTGCGCCTTGGTCAGCCCCAGCATGCACGGAATCTGATGCGTCCTGAGCTTAGGCCGCGTCGGGTCCGCCGTCCACTTGCACCAGGCCAGAGGCTTTGCGTGTTTTTCTTGCTCTTTTGACATTTTACTAGGTGATCTTCCTCTGCCAGTATCCGAAGCGGATGTGCCAGACGGCGACGGCCTGCTCGACGTTGCCGCTCGCCGAGGTCATAAGCTCGGGGGCCTTGGAGATGATGCCGCCGCTCATGGCCATCGTAGCCGAGAGGACATCGTTGTTTTGATCGACGACGTTCTTGACGAAGACGCCGGTGTTGAAGGCCACGGCGCCGCTCTGATACTGGTTTAGGATGCCGTTGAGGTATTGGTCGTCCACGGCGGCCAGGAGCAGGCGCAGCTCGAAGTCCACGATCTGCCCCTTGAAGTTCACCGCGGCGATGATGTTGCCGTTCTTGCCGATGTCCATCTCCACCAACTCGTCGGGGAAGGTGAGCTTTCCGCAGTCGTTGTTGGCGAAAGTGGAGAACACCTGGTTGTTGATCTGCAAAGTGTCGGTCTGGGTAATTACTGAGGTTGCGGACATAGTTCCTCCTGTTTTATCCGAGCGCCACGGTGACTTGGATGGCGGCCTTGTGGATTGCGCCGGCGCTTAGGCAGGCGATCTGGATTGCTGGTGCGGTGCGCGTCTGCAACTGAGCCTGCGTGAGACCCGAGACCGGCGCGGAGTAGATGTAGTAGCCGATATTTGAGATGTTCTGCAAGAACACCGCCTGCTGGCCGAAGGTGTTTGACCCCGCCGGCCACGCGCCCGGGGCGATGAAGCCGTTGAAGACCGACTGGGCCATGGTGATGGCCAGGGCGGCCTTGAGCGTGTTCATGCCGTTCTCGGTAAACGGCAGCTTGTTCGCCTGCCCCACGATGGTGTCAAATCCCTGCGTCTGCAAGGCCATGGCCAGCCAGAGCTGGTTCTGGATTTGATCCGACCAGTTGTTCGCTCCGCTCTCGTAGAGGCAGACGTAGCTTGAGAAATTGGCGTAGACCGAGGCCCCGGCCGCCTGCGCCGCCGTGACGATAGTGTCGGTCAGCGTGTTGTCCGCTCCGATGCCGGAGAGCTGCTTGCCCTGCATGGTGAGCGTGCTCCCCGCCGCCGTGAAATTGACGGACAAGAGCCGCGCCGCATAGGCCGCGGCAAAGATTTGCGTCTGCTGTGCTCCCGCGCCATTCTTGAGCGCGGTGCCGTAGTAGGCGTAGCGCGTGTTCTCATCGCTCGCCTGACGGATCAAATCCAAGAGGCCGCCTGAGTTCACGTCGTTGGCATTGCTCGACGTGATGAAGAACATCAGGTTCTGGCTCTGGATGTAGGTGCATAGAGCCAAGAGCGCGGTCTGGCCGATGTCCGCGGGCTCCTGGTCGCAGAGCACGCCGAAGAAGGACACCAGCCCCTGGGCCCGGACCACGGCGGCCTGGATGCTTTCCAAGGACGGGCTCTGTAGCCTCGGCAAAATGACGAGGTAGCCACCGGAGACGCCCAGGAAGTTCGGCTGCTGGGCAAAGGCCGACTCGGCGATGGCATAGGTGTTCGAGTCCACGCCGAAATCCGTCCCTACGGCGCCAAGGCTCGTGTAGATGGCGAAGACTTGGCCGGCGGACCAGCCGGACGGAATGTTGTCCTGCGTGACCAAAAGTATCGTGCTCTGATTCGGCGTCTGGGGCAGAACCGGAGTCGCGGAGAGCGAGACGGTGACCAGGTCCGAAAGCGGGAATATCGCGGATGCCATGTTATCCTCCTTTTGGGAATGGGTTCTTCGTTAGATCAATCGTCTTTGGTGCTTCCGAGTCCACCTGCAAAGTCGCCGAGAACGTATCAAAGGACGATGCGCTCTGCCGCTTGGTGTGCAGGGCGTTGACCGAGCAGCGCGTGGTGTAGCGGTTTATGTAGTTCTTCGCCTCAAGATATGTCGTGTCCGTCATCTCCCCGGAAATCCAGGCCATGCCGACGCCAACGCTAGAGAGATATCTCTTGGCGTAGAATGACCGCAGCGCCATGAGCACTTCTTCCTTCCTGAGCCGGGCAGAGTCGTCCGGGATAATGGACATGAAATCTATCTGGATGTGATGGACCATTGCCACCTGATCGACTTCCTCATCCGTCGCCGTGTCCAGGTAAGACACCGCGCCAATGGTTTCAGAGGGGCCGAGATAGCCCGCGACGCAGAAGAGACCTTCGTTCGGAACTTGCCAGCGCTCATAGTCGATCATCATCCTGCCCGCCGGCAGATTCAATTGGTTGGCCAGCAGATTGCACACGGCCTTCAACGGCTCGATGGTCGTCGTGGTCGGCGTGGAGTTGCGCGCGATGCTCTGCTGGGCCATTATGCGCTCTCCGCTCCGGTTTCGGAACCGGTCACGCCCAGCGTCTTCCCGGCCGAGCCCGCTGTCGGAACCTGCTGCAACTGGTATTTCCTAAATCCGCTCGCGCCCCAATCCTCATAATCCGTCACGCGGTATTGCAGTCCTTCCTCGTCTTGCAGGTAGGAGTCCAGAGGCACGCTCGTATCATCGGAATAAAAGGTCCAATACTTAAACTGCCGCTCGCCTTCGGGCAAGAGGAGAAGCTCCCGTGCCGGCGTGGGGGTTTTGACGCCGTAGATGCTCTTCAAAACGGTGAAGGTTTCCTGCGACTCGAAATCAACGGCCGTCTTGGCAATCAGGCCAAGAGAGATCGGATCGCCGAAATCGAACAGGGCATCGCTCATGTCAGGGAGCATTCTGGCCTCCGACTTGATCCACGCGGAAGGAAATTGACTTGCGAAGCTCGCCAGTGTCGATGAGCGGCTTCTCACCGCCGCCATTGCGGCCTTTGTGCGCCCGCTTACGCAAGGCGATGGTGACGGGCGATAGCGGCGCCCAGCCGGGGCCGGAGTTTGCAAAGGATTGCAAAACGGTGCGGACCATCTCGGCGCCGATGGCGTCCCAGAAATCCACGGCCGGGGCGCCTTTCAAGGCCAGCAGGAACCCGCGCTTGGCTCTGTCCAAAATCTTCAACCGCTTGCTCTTGAGCGGATCGTGCAGGAATGACCGCCGCGGGATAGGATGCTTGCCGAAGCCTCCAGTAAAGCTCCCGTATTCGTGCACCGCCCCCACGGCCGCGTTGCTCAGGCCGCTGCCGTCATGCCGCTCCGTGTCCTTGCCGTCATGGTTGCCCTTCAAGATGCCGACCTTGACGCTGGTCTTGGCGCGCAGGACGGCCGCCATGAACCTTAGCCCCGTGTCGTCATACTTGAACTGGTTGGCGTCCATATCAGTAACCGCTCTCCGGACTCCAGCATTGGAAGATGGACACGACATTGCCGACGAGCTTCGGCATGAGCATTTGCAGATACTGCCGCCCGTATGCCGTCTGCGTAAATTGGAAGAGCATGGGGTTGTCCGTCACGCTCTGAGGCCAGACGTAGCTCTCCGAGATGCCGCCGACGCCCTTTGAGGACACCGGGCCCTTGGAGCCGCTGCGCGTGCCGCCGAAGCTGGACGGCGCCCGCAATCCGCCCGCCGCCTGGATATTGAGCACCAGGAAATGCGCCGAGGCGTAGAGGTAGGCCAGCGTCTGCTCGGTCGTCGTGTTGCCAGAGCCTGCTGCACCCAATGGCGTGGTGTCGAAGAGGACGGCATTGAAGTAACTGGCGGCCAGATTCAAGGCGTTCTGGATGTCCGCGTCCCGCACCGCATCGGTGCCCGCGCCGTATGGCCAATCACGCGTGAACTGCGCTTTGAACTGCGCCACGCTGACTGGCGGATTCGGACTCGCCACACTTCCCCCTTTATTGCTCGTTTGTCCGTCTAATCGGCCCGTGGGGTCCTACCGAACCTAAAATCCGGTAGGACCCCCTGACTTCGAGCCTGCGCTTAGCCTGCGCTGCGCTACTTCTTCGCCGCAGGCACGGAGACGCCCGCGCCCGCCGCGACCGGCTCTTTGCCGTCCTTGGGCTTGCCCGCTGCCGCCACCACCGCGCCCGCCTTGACGACGACGAACTGGTGGTAGGCCAGGAGTTTCTTGCCCTCGGCATCGGAAACGTCCACGACCTGCTCGTGGAGGATTTCCCGCTTTGGGCCCCCTTCTGCTGCCGGCGGCAGAACGAACTTGCCGCCACGGTTCAAGATTTTCATGCTTTTCTCCTCAAAGAATCATCATCCTGCTGCCTTCGCTATCTCGCCCTTAGGCCGGATAGTCGAAGTAGAGCACCTCGGGCACGCGGTAGACGATGGCGCCAGTGAACTGACCGTAGGCCACGCCGTTCCAGTTGAAGCCGTCCGCGCTCATCGCGGGGTTCAAGGTGTAGTCCACGGGGAAGTCCATCTTGACCGTCTCCCCGTTCTCCTCGTCCCGGTTGTAGAGCACGTAGCGGTTGGTCCCGGTCGAATGCCAGAAGCCGGCGTTGCGCGCGGCCATGCCGTAGCGCGAAGGGAGAATCTTGAAGTTCTCCTTGCCGGTCATCTGCTTGAAGGCATCCAGCATGTATTTGATCATGCTGTTGATCGGGAACTGCGCCGAAGTCGCGGCTCCGAGCCCGAAGAAGTCGTCGTAGGGCATCACGAAGGTGTCCGGCACCTGCGTGTAGTTGGAGTTGTCCGCGTAGGCTTGCAGCAAGCCCGCCACGACGGCCTGGAAGCTCGAAGGCGAGGACGCCAGGGAGCTGATGGCCGCAGTGATGAGCGTGGTGTTCACCGTCACGCTGGAGTTGGAGAACAGACCCGGGTAATGCGACAGGTCCGATTCCAAACCCAGGAAGGCGGTGTCCTGAGTGCCCAGCGTCCAGATCATCCGGTTGGCCCGGATGCGGGACGTGATGAGGTCCCAGTTGTCGGACGCCAGAGCCTGGTTGATTTCAGCCAGGTCGTAGCCGTATCCGCTCACCCAGGTCTTGATGTTGGCGGTGATCGGCGTCAAGCCCACCTCGGCGCGGGGGATGTTCGAGGGTCCCGGGTTGAGGGAGTCCCGCAAACCGCCGGCGAACGACCCGGCGATGATGCCCGTCGCGTTGGTGATGATGTTTCCCAGCCACGCCCCTGCCCCGAAATCGCAGGGAACGAAGTCCGCGATGTTGACCTGGTAGAGCCTCTGTTGGAGGACTTTAGCGCGGATGAAGGTCGTTGACTGAGTTGCGTATTGATAGCCCAGAGACGAAGAGTCGATGCTCCCGTCGCTGTTCTTACGGATGGTCATGCCAGGGCGCCAGCGCATCGCTTGCACGCTGTTCTGGAGAGCCCTGAGGTCTGCTCCGACTTGTGAGATTCCGGATTCCATGTTCCTCATGCCTCCTAGTAGTTCGCGTTGAGCAGCGCCACCCGGAACAGTTGTCCCGAGGCCGCCACATCCAGCGCCTGTGCGATTGTCGTGCCCGAGCCCACGGCGATCATGCTGATGCTGCCGTCGGTGTTATACTGCAAGAGCTCACCGGGCGTGATGGCCTCTCCGGCCACGTGCCAGATGATCGGGTTGCCGCCAGCGCCGGGGCAGGCGACGTAAATCTGCCCCGGGGTGGCTACCGAGTTGCTCCTCGTGTTGTAGATGATCATGCCGAAGGGCTTGTCGGTATCCACTGCCGCCAGGAAATTGAGCGTCCCCTGAGCGGTGATGGTGCTGTCCAGCTTGACGATCTGTCCCGGCTGGAGAGAGCCTGACTGGTTGGGACTCACGATGCCGGCCATGATGGTAGCTGTGGGCGGCAGGTTGAAGTCCAGCAGTCCCAGGATAGGAGTGATCCTCTCCTGGTTGGTGATGTTGAGTTGCGATCCCATAGATGCCTCCTTTTACGCGCGGTGCTCGACGCTTCCCGCGCCGAGGCTATCCATCGTGACGGAACCCTGCGAGGCCGAGTTCATGCGCTCGCGCCCCGCCTTGATCCGATCCTGCTTGGTCAGAAACGGCACGGCTTGCGGCGCGCCGCCCGGAGGCAAGCCCCGGAGATCGGCCGCATTGCGAAGCTCGGCCGATTTTCCGTTCTTGAGCTCGTGATTCTCCTTGCGGAGCTTCTCGGCCTCGTCTTCTGCCGCCTGCAACCGCTCTTTCAAATCCTTCTCGGATTTCTCGGAGAGCGTGTGAGCCGCCTCGGTGCCGTGGGGAGGGTTGTCCTCCGCGCCGGCATCCTTGGGCTGGCCGCCGCCGTCCGCGGCGCCGTGTTCCCGCTCTTGGCGGTCCCGGCGCTCCTTCTCTTCGCGGTTCTTGCGGTCTTTCTCTTCCTTCTCTTTTCGCTCTTTCTCTTCCGCGTTTCTACGGTTCATGCGATTGCGGTGAGCCTGACGGAGCGCGCCCAGCTTGACCTTGGCGCCGTTCTCCATCTCGATCTCATCCTCATCCGCCCCGGAGAGAACCCTGTCCTGCCGCTCCTGCTCCGCCATCGCCGAGACCAGCTCGGCCATGGGAACGGCTTCGCCGTCCACATCGACGAGCACTTCCTCATCGCCCGCATTCAAGCGGAGCGCGGAGGGCTTCGGCTTATTCAGCCATTTGAACGCCATTTTGTAGCCTCCTGTTTTCGAGTTCGCCCGGATGCGGGCTTTTTCGTAGCGGGGGTTCTTGACCAGGGCCAAGTGCGTATACTCCCCGTCCAAAACTTTCTCCGTGTAGGGGATGGAGTGATGGGTGCCGGCCTTCATGTCCCGACGCGTTGGGACATAGGCGCAGGATACGTGCCAGGCGCCCGACTTGCAATGCTCGATTGCGTCTTTTGTCCAAACGATGAAAGCACAATGCCACCAGCCGTCCGCTTCTTTCCAGACATCCGTCACGATGCCGTCGCTCTCGCCTTCCGCGATCATGGATGGCCAGACATCGGCATGATCCCAGTCCACGACCGGCTTGCCGACCAAGGAACGCGCCATCTTTTCCAACACGTCGGCCTCGAGCAGCACCATCTCGTCCTTTGGCTGCTCCTGCGTGGCCTTGTAGAGGCAGGGCCCCGGCTCAATAAAATTGGCGGCGAAGCGCTCAGGCCATATCTGATCGTAGGACTCTTTCACATCGCCCGCGCTCGAGGGTCCGGAGTTGGGGGCGCTATAGACGGGCGGCTCCGGGATGTTGCCGTTGGTCATCATGCCGGGCATCACCAGCGAGGCCATGCGCCCGCTCGGAGAGCCGAAGAGCGCGAAATCCGTGAGGCTCCCGTGACTCGTCCCGCCTTCCATCGCCACTTCTTCTAGGTTCATGATTTTTCCTCTTGGCTCCTTGCCAAAACGAAAGACCCCGCGAAAGCTCAAAAGATTTCAAGCTCTCGCGGGGTCCTGGTTTAGGATGCCCGCTTATTCGGCGGCGTGGGGATTAGAGCGTTGAGTGAACCTCCGTGCGGCCCAGCGCTCCGTGCTTGACGTGCAGAATGAATTGGGCCGTGGCTTTGACCTCGGTGGCGGCGAGGAGAGTCTTGCAGAACTTGCTCATTTCATCGCTAGTATAAGCCATGGCTAGAAACTTGTCAAGCATTTTTTTACGCTCGGTCCCTTCCGGGACTTCCGAGATCGTTGTCAGCATGTTCTAATCCAGATCAATCGAAGGCGCTGGCAGGAATCTTGTCGCCAATCCTGATGGCCAGAGTGGACTCCGTCTCGACAATGGGCTCGCAAACGCAGCGGCAGTTTGATACAATGAGCCCTTCTGTTGTATAATACCCCAGTGTAGTTTGGAAATTATAAACATACCCGGAGTATTTAACATGGCTGACACGCTTAACCCGATCCATCGTCCCGCATCCAATCGCCTGCAATTTGATCCAAGTCCCATCATTCGAGCCTATCTTGACGGGGAGAGTGAGCTTTCCATTTCCAAACGAACGGGATATGAACGAGTTGTAATTAGACGCCGTCTCCTTGAGGCTGGTGTCCACATCCGTAATGGTTCCGAAGCCAATCTTATCAGGTTTTCCAAAATGTCTGCCACCGCGCGGAAGCGGCTGGCTGCCCCGGCTCATGCGGCCGCTAGGAAGATTGCGCCGTCCGTGCGCCGCCAATGGCTGGAGAAAGCCGCCTTGACGAAATGCAAACGGATCGGGCATGGTGAGAGAGAACTTATGGACATTCTTATCCAACGCGGATTGCCTGCCGAGCCGCAACGGGCTTGTGGCGCTTATAACATCGACATTTCCGTTGGCTCCGTCGCCGTGGAATTGATCAGCCTTCCCTGGGAAAGAAAAGCTAAGGCCAGATTTCCTGAGCGATTTAAATACCTCGCTGATCATGGGTATACGCTCATTTCTATATTTTCCTGGGAGATAGGCCAAGTCTTTGGACAGGTCAATGAGATAGTCAGAATCATTGAGGACACCTATCGGCTTCCACCCATCCAACGTAAGCACAGGATGATTAGGTGTGGCTCGAATCGTTTTACCCGATTCAAGAACGAGCGTGGTCAATTCGCCGCTAAACCAGCGCCGGAAACATTTTTCTATACCTCCTCCGAAATCAATCCGTAGATCACCGGGAAGGCAGTTATAATCCTCCCCGGCGTTCTCAGGTTCGCCCGTGCTCATGTATTGCGCCGGCGCCTTCTGCGCGAAAGAGAACACTCTGCCGTTTAGCTCCTTGTGCCCCGGGCGCACGTCGCCGTCTCCCGCCGTCCGCCAGACATACCGGAAGATGTTCGCCTTCTGGTATTTCTCCGAGGCGTAGATGGTCATGAAGAGATTCGTCTCTTGCCGGGCCAGGAAGCGCGCCTTGGACTGCGAGACGCCGTAGCGGCCACCGATGTCCTGGATGAGCGAGGTCGAACGGTAGCCGCCGCGGGCATTGCTCTCAACGATGCCGCGCAGCTCCTTAATCTCGTCCTCAGCGAAGCGCTTTATCCAGAGCTTCATGTTGTTGGTGTAGAGAGCCGCCATGCGCTTCTTGTCTTCCTCCGTCGCCTGGTCAAACGGGATGCCGACTCGCTTGGCGATGGATTTGAAGTGAGTTGCAAAGTGGCCATCCGCCTGCCTGGTCATCTTGTCGGCGCCTAGCTCCTTTGGCGTGATGCGGTCTATCTGCCGGCGAAGCATCTCATCCGCGGTGGCCAGGAACTGGCGCATCTTGCCGTTAGCGATAGCGCACTTGCGCCCGAAGGCTTCGGCCGCCCGCTGGACTTCCGGCGGAACCGCATCATTTGCGATGGTGTAGATGCCGCTGCGGTGGTCGAACCGGCCGCCCATGGCTCGTATCGCCCGCCCCAGCGTGGCCGAGAAGCGCCCGGAGAACACGCCATTGCGATACTGGATCACGCCGCGCTCTAGGGCCTTGGCCAGAGCCTTGGCGTCAGAGTCCATGGAGGCTTCGCGTATCTCCTTGCCCGCGTTGATTCCAAGCTCCGATTTTATGATGTCGGCCAGGGGCTTGAAGATGAGTTCGTAGAAAATCGCGCGCAGGCCATCATCCACTGGCTCGTAGGCCCTGCTTGATGGATGATAGCCCGGCAGCGCGATCCGCGGCATTTATTCGGTCTTTCCTGCCGCTGGGGTTGCGGCCTCCGGCGCTGATGGTTTCAGAATTCCTTCCTCTGCCATCTTCGCCAAGCAGAGCGGGCAAGTCACTGCCGCCCCTTGGCCGGCCTTGATGTCGGGATACTTATGCGCCGTGATCCCGCAATACATGGCCTGATAGGCTTGGCTCTTTAGGCCGTGGACAAACTGCGTCTGGTCCGCTTCCTGTGGCACGGCCGCTTTATCGGTCGGTGGTTGCTCGGCCGGCTGCTTCGCTGGCGGCTGCACGACTCCCAGCAGCTTCATCCGCGCGATCTCCGCGAACATGTTCGCTTTCACCACCTCGATCATGCCCAGAGCGAGGATGTTGTCCGGCGGCGCGCTGTAGCGCAGGTTTCCCGTCAGCGCGTTATACTCGATGCCGATTTGCAGGATGCTCGGCCCCTTCACGCTTTCCAGAATCTTCTGGATGTTCTTCGACTGGTTCGACATTTGCGACCCCCTTTTATATCCGATCTTTTTGTCCACTCGCCCCGCCCGAATTTGCAATTCGTTGCAAATCGTGGGACGATTTATCTACTTGCCTTCTGCCGCTTTGGCTTCTTCGTTCGCCGGCTGTTGAAGAAGCGAGGGCAGGTGCCGCGCCTTGAGCGTCTTGACGCCTTCCTTCTTCACGGCCTCAAGAGCGTTGATGACGATGCCCGCGACTCTCTCGGAGAGAGCCTTGTTGAACTCCGCGCTTACGCGCACTTCCGCTTGCTTGGCCAGTTCGGCCACCTTGGCTTTTACGATCATGTTGCCCCCTTTTTTGGTTTGTTGATCGGGCTCTTTTGGGGTTTAATTCAAACCCGATGCCCGAGTCGTGGTCAGTAAACCACATCGGAAACTGGTTGCTCGCCGCCGCCTTTGGGAGTCCCAATGCGGAAGGCGGAGCATTTGCACTCCTTGCCGCCGGACATGGCGGAGCAGGGGTCCAGGTCGCTGGAGTTGTGATGCTCGAAGTCGTGGCCGCAGTTGCACATGGCGGGGTCCTCGATCTGAGAGCGGCCGTCTTCGCCGTTAGTGCGAGAGACATCAAAATCACCGCTCAACAATTCCTGAGACAAAGTGGCCAAAGACCGAGTCTTAGTCTTAATCTTGACACCAAGTTCTTTTTCCATATCGGCTATGCTCTTGCCATTTTTCCAGCCATCAACCACTTTGCGCTTAAGGTCATCATTGACCCCGTTCTTATGCTCCTTGAACCATTGCACTTCGCCTTCGTGCTTGGCCGCCTTGGCATGGCTCGGGAAATCGCCCAGGTTCTTGCCCTTGTGGGACAGGAGCCTGAAGTCGTGCTCGCCTTCCTTGACGATGTGGTTTTTGCGATCCATGCCAAAAACTGTTTGTTCGGGTCCTACCAATCCTTCCCGGCAGGCCCTACTCATGGCATTGTGTGCTTTTTCCGATGGAAAACCTGCGGCTTCAAGTTTGCTCTGAGCGCGTTCAAACGAGAAATTCTTGAACATATGAAGATTGCGTTTGATGAATTCATAGGCATCGCTCATATTCTGGCGATCCGCGCCTTTTGCAATGGATTGCAATTCCTGCTTCACTTCATCGAGCGCGCCGGGCACTTCGCTGGCGTGGAGTCCTTGGCGCAGTTCCATGCCGTTGTGGTAGATGGAGAAGTCATCGCGGCCCATCTCGCGGACCTCGGGCTTGGCCGCGTTGCCGTGTTCGCGCCCTTTGCTTTTTGCGGCCAATGGCGTCAATGCCTCGCGGTTCGGAATGTGGTCCGAGGCGAGATGCTTTCCCACCTTCCCGCAGTTCGGAATGCGGCAGAAGTCATGCGCTTCTTGGCAACCTGCGGGGCAGATCGCAAGATGTTGGCCGGCGTTGCCGTGTTCGCGCGCCTCGCTATTCCTGCGGCCATGGGCATCCTCGTATGATGTTTTCCAAATACGTTTTACTTCGGATGGCTGCTCGCTATAAGGTTTTAGTTTGCCGTAACGCGCCCCGGAAACATCAACAACTGCCTTATCTCCCAATCCCAAAAAGCCAAGCATATCCTTCCCATGCAGTTCCCAGGCTCGAGCAAGTTCCGATTCGGAGGCGTTGTCCCGCGCGAATTCCGGCTCCATCTCTCCCAACTCATGCTCGATGCCTTCCACATGGCGCCCGATCTCGGCGATGTCGCCTTTCGGATTGGCGTTTTTGTGCGCCGATGCCGACATGTCATCCAGCAGTAGCCCTAGGTTCTGGGCCTCCTGCCGCATCTCTGCCATCCGCGCGCCCTGGTCCTCGCCTTCATCCATGGCCGAGAGCTTGTCCGATAGGGCCTGGATGGACATGGCGATGGCCGCCTTAGCGTCCGGAGCCGCGTTCTTGCGCTCCACGCTCGGGTCTATGCGATAGACATTTCCCGCCGAATCGGTAAACGGCAGGCCCTCCCATTTGAAATCGACGATCTCCTCGCTGGGCATCATGTCCGCGATGACATTGGCCGCCTGGATGCCGGGCTGATCGAGGTCAAGCAAAAAGACCTCCGTCGGCATGGGCGCCGAGCGCTTCATGCCGTGCTGCGGAAGTTTGTTGTTCAGGAGCTCCACGGAGATGCCGAGTTCCTCATGTGCCTCGCGCATGGCGGCGTCCCTGGGAGATTCCCGCGCGTCGATGTGGCCGCCGGGCAGGCCCCAGAAGCCGTCGCGCTCCTTGACTACCAGCACATTGCCGCCGTTGACCACCATGATACGAGCCCGCGGGCCCATGTCCTTTCTCACATCGTCAAACCAGTTGCTCATGGCCTTTCTCTCCCTTGCATTTCAGATATTTTACGCACGGCCGCAGCCGTTGCGCCTTCCGCTCCTTCCGCCACTCCACCGGGATGCTCCGCCCAGTTGCTTGGCAGGCTTGAGGTCTTGCCGGCCGGCGCGTCGGCTCCCATCGGTTCTTCACGCCCGGGCAATACGCGCGTCGCCATCGGTGCTGTTCTAGATTCTCGGCTTCCGGCACCGGACTGTTCTACAGAACGTTCTACAGGCTGTTTCTCGGTCTGCGAGTGCTCGGACGCATCCGGTATGCCAGTCTGGCCGTCAAAGCCTAGAGGCGCGGGTTCCGTGCCTTCCTCGCCGAAGCCTTCCACTTGTCGATCCTCGATCTCTTGCTTGACATCGAGCGGTTTGCCTAGAAAATTCTGCGGAGCCGCATCTTCATCCGCGCCCAAGCTCACCGGAATCAAGCCCTCCTTGCGTTCTAGGTCCAGGAGTTCGGTCGCGGAGATAAGGCCATCCTGCTTTAGGGCCATGAAGCGCGTGTGCTTTGATGTCTTGATCGTCTCCTCGTCTAGGGCCGTCAGGATGCGAAGGGGCTTGAAGGAGAAGTTTACCTTGGCCGGGATGCCGGAGATGGAATGGGCCACGACGTCCACTACTTGCTGCAACGGCTGGCGCAAATCGTCGCGCACCTCGGACTCCACCATGGCCGCGTAGTTCTCGATGTCGTCTTCGCCGGAATTAAAGCCCGCGGCGGAGATGCCCCAGAGCTTGGTCATCGGCATACGGAGAGCCTGTGCTAGGTTCATCCGGTTTTCCTTGGCCATCTCGGCCAATCCTGAAAAGGACACCTGCTTCTGCTGATACTCGTCATCCAGGTCTATGACCAGCGCGCCTTCGTAGCCCTTGCGGGCATTGGCTTTCTCAAGGCGCCGTTGCGCTGCGTTCTGGCCTACCCCGCTGGCCTGTTGAGTGTTCCAGCCCTTGAGCTTGAACACATCGATCTTGGCTTCGAGCATGAGCGAGTAGATGGCGTTCTGCGTTCGCAGGTAGCCGTTGAAGGCTTCAACCATGCGCTCATATTCGCTCATGCCCCAGCCGGCGAGTTGGTAGCGCAGGAGCCATGGCGCGCGCTTGCCGACCAGCGTCAGCACCCGGCTCTTGTGGACCTTGAGGCCATAGAAGTCGTAGTAGCCGGCCTTCGGGATGCGCGCCTCGGAGCCCAGTTCCCACCGAGCCGCATCGTAGAATTCCACCTTGCCCTTGATTCTGTCGATGTCCAATGGCTTTGCGTAGTCGTCGCCCTCGACATTGATGATGAGCGCCCCGCCGCCGAAGAGCCGCGCCCATATCTTCGCATCCCGCACGGCGCGATAGATGCCGTTTGAGACCATCACCTTTTCCAGCTGATTCAAATCGTCGCCGTCAAGTTCCTTGCAGGAAAAATCCAAGCCGCCGCGCAGAGCATCTAGCACCGGGACATCGACCGCGGTCTGCAAGACGCCGTGAGTCTTGTAGGCATACATGCACGAAATCCAGTTGATGGTGATGGGAGCGTAGATGTTGTTGGCCTGCATGGGCCCGAAGCTGGTGATGGGAGTCTGGCCGGCGGTCGGAGAGCCCAGCGGATTGATGAGATTTCCGAGGTCGCCGGCATTGCGCCGCTCTCCGCTGACTTCTCCGGCGCGCTCCCCTACGCCCAATCCGTGCAGGTCTTGAATGAGCGTCATCATCTCATTCTCAAAGACCGCCTCGCTCTGCATCGGCATGAAACCGCTTGCCGCGGCGCTTTGGGCGCGCAGCGAGTTTTGCCGTTCGCGCTTGGCGAGTTTCAGCGAGTCGATGGCGGCCGCGAAGTCGTTTGACTTGTGGCCTTTGGGTCCGCGGCGTTCATCGGCGCGGTTGCGGAGTTCATCGGCCGTGTGCTTGGCGCGATGGCGAACGGGCGGTCTTGCGCTTCCGCTAGCATCTCCGCGCCGTGATCCGCGTGCGGACATGGACATTGAGTCCTTAAGCCTTGGCCGGGATTTTTTTTAAGACGGCGGCATTGAGCCGCTTGTCCAGCCGTCGGCACTCTTGGCAGTAGGGCGTTGGCTGCCCGTCGGCCGTCAGGAATTCATTTTCGTTTGCCCTGCGCGCGCACTTGGCGCATCGGCGCAGGTCCGTGAGTTGCTTGGGCGCGGGATTGGCTTTGGATGGTTTATCGGGCATGCGCCTAGTATAAGATTGCTACGCGTTTTTGTCAAGATGTGAAGCGAATTGCAAATTATTCCGTCACGCGCTTGCCGTCCTTCCAGCGGTAGAAGCCTTTGCGCTGTTGCCGGCGCGTCTTTTCGCGCTCAAGCTCTCTTTGCTTTTGCCGCCGCACGAGCTTTTCCTGTTGCCGCGCCGCTTGGCGCAGAGCCTCTTTGCCATCTCCCAGAAGTTGGCCTAGTCTCATTGATCGTTCTCCTTCATGATCGGAACTTTTTCGCACTTCTGAATGCCATTGGATTGCGGCTGTTCGCAATGAGTGATGAGCGGGGTTCCTTTGGGGACTTATATACTTAGCTCAACCAATGCGCTCTTTCTTTGAGTAAATGCGGCATACGTCTTTAGGAGAAATCCTGAATTTAGTGCCATGATTGCGGAGGCCCTTGCTATCCGGCTTTGCCTCCCTGCAATCGAAGTCAATCTTGATTGTTCCAGCCGCCACTTCCCACACAAAGAAATTAAGCTCTAAATCCTCAAAACAGTCTGTGCGGTCATAAGTGATCTTTTGGCCCTTCCTAACCCCATGAACCAGGACTAACCGGCGCAACTTGGCTCCTGCCGATCCCATGATGGAGTCGAAGGTCCAATGCGGAACCTGTCCATTAGGGTTTTTTAGCGGCCTTATGATAATCCGGTCATTATCCGTCTCGACTTTGAACATATCGGATTTGCCCTCAATCGTATGCCGAAAGCTAAGACGGCCCTTGGCGTCCTTCCAGCCCCACTTACTGACCATATAGCGCATGATGCCTTCGGGCTCGGGCTCTTTGTGGAATAGCGTTATCAGGTTGGTATCTGGCGAATAAAATTTAAGTTCCCATCCTAGCGTATCCGGCACATCTCTATTCCCCGTCGAAAGCCCGAGTAAATCTTCAAGATACAGACCGGGGGCTCCGGTCCCTGAATACTTCTCCGTTGGCATTTCGTATTTACCATGTTGAACGATTGCGCTAAGACGTTCAAAGAGTTCTTTCCTGTTTTTTGGAGGGGCGGGCTTGTCGGGAATTGTCATTTTTTCATGAGTCGTCGTGATGCCTGGATTCTTTCCCTTGCCAGCTTGCAGTAATCCTTTGAGAGTTCAAAGCCGATCCAGTCCCGCTTACAGACTTCGGCGGCTATGGCCGTCGTTCCCGAGCCCATGAACGGATCGAGTACGATTTTGGCATTTGTGGACTGGATGCACCTTTGAGCTAATTCTATCGGAAAAGGAGCTGGATGGGGATTATTGTTTTCCTGGGGAATTTGCCAAACGTCCCCCGCCGCGTTTGCCTTATCCGCAAGTCGAAAGTCCGGCTTGCAGATTAGATAAATAACCTCATAGGTCGGGAGGAAATATCCCGCGTTGAAATTGAAGCCGCCCGAGCGTTTCCAGATGATGATTTGACGGACTGGGAAGCCTTCGACAATATCATGGCGGTCCTGTAAAACTCCGTCTTGAACGCGCCACTTGTGGTTATAGAAAATCGCGCCATCTTCACGGAGAACGCGCATCATAGAAGCAATGCAATCGCGTTGCCATTTAACGTATTCCTCATGAGGCATACAGTCGTCGTGATTCTCGTAGCCTTTTATCAGTTTCGCATTGGCCCACTTCCCGCCGCGTCCGTCCTTCATGCCGTTTCCGGTGCTGTTGCGTAGGTTATAGGGCGGGCTCGTTACGATCAGGTCCACGGAGCCTACGGGCATACGGTTCATGAGTTCAATACAATCCCCATCATGAACTTGATTTAACCAAGCCTTCAACGCTGATAACGGAACCCGAGTAACCGCCGCTCTAAGTAGGTCGAACATGGCGAGGGAATGTTGTTTGTTCATGCCACTAACCCCTTATAAGTTAGGCGCATTCCCGAGGAATGGCCGAGCAAAGAATCTAACCGGCTTTCCTGGGATAACTGCCCCATGTTCCAACGTGTCTCAAACTCAGCGAGATAACGCGGTAAGTGCTTCCAGGTGAAATGATGAAACACGCCGTAATAGCCGCGCTTTAAGAGCGCCCAAAAGCTCTCTATCCCGTTGGTGTAGGCTTGCCCACGGACGTATTCCCGCATACTGTGATTGACGCTCTCATGGTCGTAATCTTTGAGCCCGAGATATGACCTATGATCGTCCGTGTAGAGCTTCGATCCGGCAACCACGTTTTGCTTAATGAAGTCGTGAAGCTGGTCCTTTTCCGTGTTGGGGATCATTTTAGTCTTAACCCTGCCGCCTCTTTCACGCGCTCCAATTACGGCCTGTTTGCCGGACGGTCCGCGTCCCTCATGGAGCTTTTTATCGAAGTGTTTGTTTTTCTCTTTGCCGCCCAAATACGTTTCGTCGGCTTCAACGATCCCGCTGATGGGTCCACCGATCGCGCCCATTGCCCCCGCAACCTCTCTAAGCCGCCCAAGCATGAACCAAGCCGTTTTCTGCGTCACGCCGATTTCACGCGCCAACTGACAACTGCTGATCCCCTTCCTATTTGAAGTGAGAAGGAACGCGGCGGCAAACCACTGGCGCAAAGGAAGGCGGCTCTCTTCAAAAATTGTACCCTTTCGGACCGAAAACATTTTGCGGCAATCGGCGCATTTATAGCCTTCACCACGCGATACATGATACACTTTTCTACAGCTTCCACAACAGGGGCAAACAATGCCTTTCGGCCAGCGCATTTTTTCAAGATGTTCAATACATGATTTCTCCGTCGGAAAATTCTCTAGCATCTGGAAAAGTCCTTTTTCTTTTTTCACGGTGGTTTCTCCTTACTTACCCTACACCACCAGTATAGCAGGTATTTGTGGTTGTGTCAAGTATGTAAATCCCGTTCTTTGCATCCGATAACCAGGGCATCAGCCGCCTTCACCCGCTTCTTCAACGCCTCGATTTCGCGGGCTTGGGCGCGGTAGGCTTTGGCTAGTATTTCGCCATTCGGATTTATGCGTCCATGCTCACCCATGAATCTTAGGGCTTCTTCAATTTCTTTTTTCGTCGGCTTCTCGTTAATCATCGCTCTCCTCAAAGTCCTCGCAGGGACAGTAGTCGCATCTATCGCCAGCGGTTCCGGCAGAATGAGAGTCAGCGGTATGGCCGCAAACACACATCGCCGGACCTCTGAAAAACTCAGCGCGATCCAATCTATCGGCGGCGCGGGAACAGGCGGCAGCGTCGTCCATTACTTTGCCTCCGTGAAAAATGCCTTGAACACATCCGCACCATAGGCCCCGGCGGTCAGCTTGATAATATCCTTGACCGCTACCTTTTCTGGTGTTTTCCTTTGCTCCATTGTCATAAATCGGTTGGCCATCAGTAATTCCATATCCCTTCATCGGCACCGTTGAAGCCCAGGAGCACCGCATCCCGCATGTCGTCATGGCCGGGATAATTCGTCGTGAGCTGCGCCACCAGTTCTTCCTTCAACTCCGTGTCGATAAACTTGTTCAGGAATACCCGGCCATTCTGGAAGAGGTAGGATTTCTTTTCAAGGTTCGTGATCTTGTCCGGGACGCGGTCTACCGTCTCGCAGGGAACTGTCACCGCGCCGGCGACCATGTCTCCGAAATCCTTGAAGCCCGCGATGGTTTCCACGATGACGACCAGCTCGGCGAGTTTCCCATAGCGGCCTCCATATTCTGCGATAAATCGCTTGATGATATCCAGCCTGGCCTGGAGGCTCAAGAGCTCGTTGTGCAGGCTGTCTATGTAGAAGATGGGCAGGCTGCCGTCCTGCCGCTGGCATTTAAGGATCACGGCGAAACCAGACGGGTCGTTCTCCTCCTTCTTGCCGATGGACGGGTCGCAGGTGATCATCACGCGCAGGAGCAAGAACTTCTGATCGAAGCGCAGAGTGTTCGGGTCGTATTCCCAGTTCTGGAGCCAGTCCTCATGGATGATGGCCGCCTTTTCGTCCTTGCGCTCGTTCTGCATTTCGCGATTAAAAATGATCTCGCCCATGGACTTGCGATCTTTTTCGGCTTCCTCGAAGCTGTAGGATTG
>Ga0307373_10003872_pt1 | contig 25561 bp, 21 predicted proteins | sample OX2MG_FD_202534 | JGI IMG/M metagenome (GOLD analysis project Ga0307373, IMG submission 202534) | Soil microbial communities from Risofladan, Vaasa, Finland - OX-2 | ecosystem: Environmental > Terrestrial > Soil > Coastal area > Acid sulfate soil | place: Finland: Risofladan, Vaasa | collected...
ACCCGGGACCACAGCCCGTAACCCAGCAGTTCCAGGTCGGTGGGCGCCTTCTCGGCCGGGCGCTCGGGGATCTCCACCGGGGCCGGGTCCGGCTCCAGGTCGAAGAGGTGCATCATCAGGTTGGCCCCCGACACCCCGTCGATGGTGGCGTGGTGCATCTTGGCCACCAGCCCGACGTAGCCGTGCTCCAGCCCTTCAACGAACCACATCTCCCACAGCGGGCGGCGCCGGTCCAGCGGCCACCCGGCTATCTGGCCGGCCAGTTCGGCCAACTCGTCCGGCCCCCCCGGAGCCGGGATCCCGATCCGGTGAATATGGGCGTCGAGGTCGAACCCGTCGTCCTCCACCCAGACCGGGTGGGCGATACGAAGAGGCACATCCACCAGCTTGCGGGTGAAGGCGGGGTTGAGAGGAAGGCGCGTCTTCATGAAGTCGCGCATGGCCTCGAAGGAGTAGCCGCCCTGCATGGTGGACGGGTCGAAGACCAGCACGCCGCTCATGTGGAACTGGTTACTGGGCGTCTCTATGTACAGGAAGGTGGCGTCCATGCCACTGAGGCGTTCCATCGACCGGGCCTCAGACGATCCCGAAGTCGGGTATGCCGGTGGGCCGGCCGCTGAACAGGTGGTCCTGGTGCTGGATCAGGCCCTCCACCGTCCAGCGCTGCGTACCTCGCAGGGAACCGGCCTCGCTGAAGCCGGCCACCCAGTGCACGTTCGCGCCCGTGACCACGAAGACCTGTCCGCTGATGCCCGCCGCGGCCGGACTGGCCAGCCAGCCCACGGCCGGGGCGACGTTGTCGGGATGCCAGTCATCGAAGTCACCTTCCCCCGTGACCAGGCCCCCCAGTACCGCCTCGGTCATCCGGGTGCGGGCCCGGGGGGCGACGGCGTTGACGGTCACCCCGAGACGTTCGAGCTCCCGGGCCATGGTGAGGGTCATGGAGACGATGCCGCCCTTGGCCGAGGCGTAGTTGGACTGGCCCACCGTGCCCCACAGGCCGGCCTCGCTGGTGGTGTTGATGATGCGACCGTAGACGACCTCCCCGGCCTTGGACCGGGCCCGCCAGTGGGCGGCCGCGAACTTGGCTGGGGCGAAGTGGCCCTTCAGGTGGACCCGGATGACGGCGTCGAAATCCTTCTCGTCCAGGTTGAAAGACATGGCGTCGCGTAGGAAGCCGGCGTTGTTGACCAGGATGTCCAGGCCGCCGAAGGACTCCACCGCCGTCTCGATCAGTTGGCTGGCGCCATCCCAGCTGGCCACATCGTCACCGTTGGCCACCGCCTTGCCCCCGGCCGCCTCGATCTCATCCACCACGGCCTGGGCCACGGACAGGTCCGTTCCCCCTCCCTCGGCGCTGGTGCCGAGATCGTTTACCACCACCCGGGCGCCCTCGGCGGCCAGCAGCAGAGCCTCGCCCCGGCCTATGCCCCGGCCGGCCCCGGTGACGATGGCGACCTTCCCGTCCAAGTGTCCCAACGGACCTCCTCAGGGCGCAGGCTGTCAGGGGCGCACCCGGTCGGGCAAACCGGTCCGTTCCTCGACCGGCCGCCACCGCCCCGGGGGCGACTTCACTCTGAGTGGGTCGCGACGGTACGCTTCTCCACCCGTTTCCGGGCGGGTGCCAAGGGGGAGTAGCGAGTTGGAGAGCCGCACTGGCGGAGCTGGATGGTGGGGGGTCAGCCGGTCCGCAGTGGCGGGATCGGTGGTGATCGTCCTCGGACTGGTGGCCTCGGCCTGCGGGGCGCGGGTGGCGCCCTACCTGGGCGCCGGTCAGGGCGTGCAGGCCGGTTCGGGCGGGACGGCCGCAGGCACCGGTTCCGGCGGCTCGTCCTCGGTGTCGGGGGGGTCGGCCGGCGCGGTCGGCACCACGCCGGGAGCCGGCGCCGGCTCGGCCTCCGTCACCGGAACGGGCTCGGGTGGGAGTTCAGCCTCTTCCGGTTCCGCCTCCTCCGGGTCCGCGAGCGGAGGCGGGTCCTCGGCGGCCAGCTCCTCGGGCTCCGTGGCCTCTCTCACCCCGGACAACTTCGTCTACCAGCCGGCCCAGCAGGCCGCCTACTGCCAGGGCACGGCCGGTAACACGGCGTCGGCACCGGGCATCACCCCCACCACCATCAGCCTGGGCAACGTGAGCGGCATCACCGGCGTGCTGGCCAACAACTTCGGCCAGGGCTCCCAGGCGGTGCAGGCCCTCTTCTCGGCCGTCAACGCCGCCGGAGGCATCTGCGGGCGCCAGCTCAAGCTGCTAGTGGAGGACGACGGCCAGGACGCCGGGCACAACGCCTCGGACATAGCCGATGAGATCCCCAAGGTGTTCGCCTTCGTGGGCTCCACCTCAGACGCCGATAACGGCGGGGTCCAGGAGATGGCCAACGCCGGCACTCCCGACTTCGGCGCCGCCATCAACCCCAACCGGGGCGTGTCACCCGTCTACTGGTCGCCCAACGGCGCCACCGTCTTCACCCAGAACGGCCATCCCTACATCTACAACACCCTGGCCAACGGCCTCAAACAGGCCGGTAACTTCCCCACCAAGGTCGCCCTGCTCGCCTACAGCGTGCCCATCAGCGCCTCGGCGGCTCAGGAGTTCCAGAACATGTTCGCCCAGTCGGGGGCCTCGGTCTGTTTCACCGACTACAGCATCTCCCCGGCCTCGACCTCGCTCGACCAGGACGTGCTGGAGATGAAGGGCAAGGGATGCACCGGGGTGTTCACCACCCTGGACGTCACGGGCAACGCCAAGCTGCTCCAGGCCATCACCCGCCAGGACTGGAAGCCCACCTTCGCCGGCACCACCTTCGACGGCTACACCCCCGCCCTCATCTCGGTGGCCGGCCAGTCCAACGCCCAGGGCTTCGAGATGAACCTGCCCTTCCTCCCCTTCAACGACAACAACCCGATCGTCAACCAGTACGAGTCACAGCTGTCCACCTACGAGCCGGGTCAGTCGCCCAGCGGCTTCGGTATCGAGGGGTGGGCCTCGGCACAGATGTTCCTCTACGCCTTGATCAAGGCCGGCCGGAATCCGACCCGGGCCAGCCTGGTCAATGTGCTGAACGCCATCCAGACCTGGAACACGGGCGGGGCGACGGTCCCTATCACCCCGAAGCTGAGGCACCCGGCCGGACCCTGCACCATGGCCGTGGCCATCAAGGGCAGTGATTTCACGCGGGTCTGGCCGACCAGCGGCTTCTACTGCAACGGCCAGTTCATACGGGTCGGCTGAGCCAGACGTGAGCGGCCTCTGGCCCTTCCTGGTCATCGGGCTGTTCAGCGGCAGCATCTACGCCCTGGCTTCGATGGGCATAGTGCTGACCTACAAGACCTCGGGCGTGTTCAACTTCGCCTACGGCGGCATCGCCATGTTTTGCGGCTTCACCTTCTGGCAGCTGCGCGACGGTTGGCACATCAGTTCCTGGCTGTCCCTGCCCATCCTTCTGCTGGTCGTCGCACCGGTGATGGGTCTGGCCGCCGAGTACCTGTTCCGCAGCGTGATCACCCTCTCGGCCGAGATCCAGATCGTCATCGCCCTGGCCGTGCTGGCCTTCCTGCAGGCTCTCGTACCCATCTTCTACGGCGGCAGCGAACGGTCGCTCAACAGCATCTTTCCCACCTCCACCTTCCGACTGGGCTCGGGCCTGCACGTGAGCTGGACCCAGTTGTTCACCCTCCTCCTGGCCGTGGCGGCCGCTCTGCTCCTGTCCGGTCTGCTGTCGCGTACCCGGCTGGGCCTGGCCACCCGGGCGGTGGTGGACAACCGGGACCTGGCTGAACTCAACGGGGTCAGCAGCGACAGCGTCTCCCGGCTGGCCTGGGTCATCTCCACGGTCTTCGCCGCCCTGGCCGGGGTCCTGCTCAGCTCCACGGTCGGGCTCGACACCTACTCGCTGGTCCTGTTCTTCATCTACGCCTTCGCCCCGGCCGTGCTGGCCAAGCTGGTGAACCTTCCGGCCGCCTTCGGTTGGGCGCTCGGCCTCGGGGTCCTGCAGAGCATCCTGCAGAAGTACGGCAGTTCGGGCAACGTGGCCGACTTCGAGGCCGCCCTGCCCTACCTCGCCCTCTTCGGCGCCCTGGTCTTCTACGGCAATGCCCTCAAGGAGATCCGCTCCTCCTTCCGCACCATCACCGTCTCGGCTCCCAACCGCGACCCCCGGCGCTTCGCCGGTTCGGTGGCGGCGGTGGTGGTGGGACTGGCCGTCCTGCCCCTGCTCATCCACGGCTCGGCCCTCGGTGATGTCAGCACCGCCCTCATCTACGCCGCCATCGCCCTCACCCTGGTGGTGCTGACCGGCTGGGCCGGCCAGATCTCCTTGGCCCAGTTCAGCTTCGTGGGCATAGGCGCCTTCACCGCCGGGCATCTGGCCGGCGCCGGCGGCAAGGGCTTCCTATGGGCGGCGGTGGTGGGTGCCCTCATAGCCGTGCCGTTCGGCATCGCGGTGGGGCTGCCGTCCCTGCGCCTGTCCGGCCTGTTCCTGGCCCTGGCGACCATGGCGTTCGCCCTGATCATGGACACGCTGGTCTTCCCGCGCAACTGGGTCAGCGGCGGCTACACCGGCACCACCGTCGCCCGTCCGGACATCTTCGGGATCCGCTTCACCGGGACGTTGTCCTTCTACTGGCTCTCCGCCATCCTCCTCGGTGTCTATGCACTGGGGGCGTCCCTGCTCAACCGGGGCCCGGTGGGCCGGCGCCTGCAGATGATGAGAGACGCCCCCCTGGGGGCGTCGACCTTCGGGGTCAACCTGACCCTCACCAAGCTGGCCGTCTTTGCAGGGTGCGGGGCGGCGGCCGCCTTTGCCGGGGCCTTCTACGGGGCTATGCGCCTGGCCGTGGATCCCAACGACTTCGCCTTCGGCGCCTCCCTCGAACTTCTCCTCCTGGTGGTCTTGGGCGGCCGGGCCCTGGTGCCCGGGGGCATGGTGGCCGGGGGCATCTACCTGCTCCAGCTGCTGCCCCTGTCCAGCACGGTGGAGAGCTACATCCCCCTGGGGGTGGCCGTGGGAGCGGTGGCCCTGGCCCAGTATCCCGAGGGCCCGACCACCCGCAGCGCCGTCTACATGCGGTACTTCTCCGCCCTCTTCCGCCGCCGGCCGCTGCGGGAACTGACCGAGGGCCGCCTGGTCCCCATCACCTTCCCCTCCCGCCGGCGGATCACCGCCGATGCCGCCGAGGTGGCCGATGCCGGCTGAGGCCCCCCTGCTCGCGGTCCGGGAGGTGACCGTCCACTTCGGAGGGGTCACGGCCCTGTCGCGCGTCGATCTGGAGGTGAACCGGGGCACCATCACCGGCCTGATCGGGCCCAACGGCGCTGGTAAGACGACCTTGTTCAACGTGATCACCGGGCTGGTGGAGCCCCGCTCAGGCCGGGTTCAGTTCGACGGCACGGACATCACCGGGTGGCCGCGGCACCGCCGGGGCCGGGCCGGGATCGCCCGGACGTTCCAACGCCTCGAGTTGTTCGGGGGCCTGACGGTCCACGACAACCTGCTCGCCGCCTGGGAGGCGGCCGTGCCGGGAGCGGTCCTGGGCCGCAAGCGCCGGGAGGGCCGGCGGGTCGTCGATGAGGTCATCGAGAAGCTCGGGCTGGGGGAGCTGGCCGGCCGGGTGGCCGGACAGCTCTCAACCGGGCAGGGCCGCCTGGTCGAACTGGGCCGGGCCCTGGCCGCCCGGCCCCGCATCCTCCTGCTGGACGAGCCGAGCTCAGGCCTGGACCAGAGCGAAACCGAGCACTTCCGTGACCTGCTGCTGGAGGCGGTGGGCCGGGAGAGCGGGGAGCCGGCCGTCCTCCTGGTCGAACACGATGTCGCCCTGGTCATGGAGATCTGCGATCGCATCACCGTCCTGGACTTCGGCCAGCGCATAGCCGAGGGACTTCCTTCCGAGGTCCGCAACGATCCGCGCGTGGTGGCCGCCTATCTGGGGGATAGCGATGCCGCCTGAGGCCCTGCTCATCGTCGATCAGCTGACCGTCTCCTACGGCGGGCTGCGGGCCGTGTCGGGGGTGTCCCTGCTGGTGCCCGAGGGCGCCGTGGTGGCTCTGCTCGGAGCCAACGGGGCCGGTAAGACGACCACCTTGCGGGCCATCTCGGGGTTGGTCAAGCCGTCGGGGGGCAGCATCGAACTGGCCGGCCGGCGCATCGACGGGCGCAAGCCCAGCCGCATCGCCAGACTCGGTCTCCTCCAGGTCCCGGAGGGCCGGGGGATCTTCCCGAGTCTCACCGTGCGGGCCAACCTCAGCATGGCCAGCTACGTCAGCGACCGGGGAGCCGACGTCGAGGATGAGGCGGTGGCCCGCTTCCCCGCTCTGGGGGACCGTCTCGACCAGCTGGCCGGCACGCTCTCGGGGGGCGAGCAGCAGATGCTGGCTCTGGCCCGGGCCCTCCTTTCCCGGCCCCGGCTCCTGCTCCTGGACGAGATATCCATGGGCCTGGCCCCTCTCATCGTGGCCAAGCTCTTCGAAGAGGTACGGGCCATGGCCGCCTCCGGTACCAGCATCCTGCTGGTGGAGCAGTACGTCAGCGCCGCCCTGGACATGGCCGACTATGCCTACGTGCTGGACAAGGGCAGAGTGGTCGACGTGGGTGAACCGGCCGATCTGCGCTCCGACGGCGTGCTGACGTCGTACCTGGGGGCGTGATGGGCGGCACCGGTGCCGCCAACATGGCCAACCACCAGAACGGCCCCGGGGGCCGCAGCCGGCGCCGCCGGCTGCGCACCGGGCTGGCGGGGGGAGCCCTGCTCGGCCTGGGCTGGGTCATCACCGCTCCCGGTCTGGGCCTGGGCCAGGCCGCCCGGGCCGCCACGCCGGCGCCGGGTCCGACCTGCTCGCCCGCCGAGCTGGCCGCCACCGCCAACCGCTCCGGCCAGGACATAGCCGGCTACACCCTGGCCGGGTCCGCCGCCGGCTACCGCTACGAGCTGGACAGCCCCGGTCTGCTGCCGGTGGGCGACCCTCAGAAGGGGAACATCACCGAGCTGGATGTCCCGTATGCCCGGGAGAACACCTCCTCCGGGCCGCTGGTGGCCTCCCTGGGGTCGGCCGCCTACCCGGGGGACACCGCCGCCGGGATCGGCAGCGCCCTGGGCGAGTTCGGGTTGAAGGGCGTCCCCAACGACCCGGTGCTGGCCTCGGCTGCGTACCCTCCCTCGCCAAACAGCCCGGCCTCGGCCAGCTATCCGTCCAGCGCCGAGCCCTCGACCGTCAACGCCGGCGCCGCCCAGGCTGCCGCCGATCAGAACGGGGGGTCATCGGAAGCTTCGGTGTCGTCCTATTCGCTGGCCTCGGGCGCCACCCAGCAGGCCGGCGGGGGGCCGGCCCAGTCCAACGCCGCCGTGCACCTGGGAGCGGCCTGCGTTGACTCGACTTCCGAGGCCGTGGCCAGCGGCGTGGTGGTGGCCGGGATCGTCCACATCGCCAGCGTGTCGGGATCGGCCCAGGTCAAGAGCGACGGGGTGAAGGCGGTGCCGGTCGGCACCCTGCACGTCGGGGACGTGACCGTGGCCGGCCTGGCCGCCTACATCGACCAGAACGGGATCCACCTGGCCGGCCAACAGCCGGTGGGCTACGGCGCCGTCAGCGCCGTCCAGGCCGCTCTCAATGCCGCCCTGCAGGCCGACGGCATCACCATCCGGCTGCTCAGCCCCGAGACCACGGTGGATGGCGCCAACGGCACCGTCTCCTCCGGCGGGGTGGACATCGTGGAGCAACGCACCCTGCCCGCCACCGGAGTCCCCGGCGTACCTGCCATCACCGTGCCGGGACAGGCCCCGATCCCCCTGGGCACGCCGGGTGCCCCGGTCCGCTACCAGGTCACCCTGGGCGAAGCCCAGGCCTCGGTGTTCGCCACCACCGCTCCGGCGCCGGGCTCGCTGGCCTCGGGCACGGTGGCGGCGGGCTCGACGGGCGGATCGTCCTCGTCCTCCGGGACCTCGGGATCATCCAGCCCGGCGGGCGTCTCCATCGGGTCAGCGCCGGGGGGCACGAACATCTCCGGCTCGGCCCTGCCCGGATCCACCAGCGGGGTGTCCGGGACCGGATCAAGGCTGGCCTCGGCGTCGGCCCCGGCCGGATCGAGCCCGGTGCCGGCCGGTTGGGTCATCATCGGGGTTCTCTTCGCCATCATGGCGGCCGCGCCACTCCTCGGCTACGCCCGCTGGCAGCTGCTGGAAGGAAGGATCTGAGTCATGACCACCGAGTTGGCCGGGACGTCCGAGGACGTCAAGCGGGCCGACGCCCGCCGCTCCGACCTCCTGGCGGCGGCGGCGGACCGGTTCCGTCGCTTCGACCTGCGCAACACCTGGCAGGTGGCGGCCGGCTCGGTGCTGGTCCCCCTCGGGATCGTCATCGTCCTCCTGGCCTGGTACGGGTCGGCCCACACCCCCTACATCCAGGGTCAGATCCCCTATCTGGTCAGCGGATCGTTCATCGGCCTGGGCCTGATGGTGGTGGGCGGCCTTCTCTACTGGGCCCACTGGCTGTACCGCATCTATGACCAGGCCGACCTGCACCACATGGAACAGCTGCAGCGCGATCGGCAGCTCTTCGACCTGCTCGAGGCCGTACTGGCCCGGGATCCGGAGGGAGTGGTCCGGGCCCGGAACACGGGTGCGACCGGGTCGGCCTCCGCCATCAAGGCCGAGAGCGGGCTGGTGACCACGGCCACCGGCACCAACCTGCACCGGGCCGACTGTCCCATCGTGGCCCGTCACCGGGCCGGGGTCCGTCCGGTGTCGGCCGCCGAGGCCAAGGGGCGCCCGCCCTGTCGGATCTGTCAGCCTGCCGTTCCCGCCTGACCGACCCAACCCAGGGACTTCGAACACCGAGGAGCAGCAGTGGTACGCATCATGGAAGGCATCCGCGTCCTGGAAGTGGCGGCTTGGACCTACGTCCCGGCCGCCGGAGCCGTCCTGGCCGAGTGGGGCGCGGATGTGATCAAGATCGAGCACCCCGACACCGGGGATCCCCAGCGCGGCCTGGTGAACTCGGGACTGGTCCCCACCGGCCCGGGCGGGGTCAACCACATGATCGAGCTGCCCAACCGGGGGAAGCGGTCGGTGGCGCTGGACCTGTCCACTGACGAAGGCCGGGACCTCCTCCTCCGCCTGGCCGCCACCTCCGACGTCTTCCTCACCAACTTCCTGCCGCCGGCCCGGCGCAAGCTGCGCATCGACGTGGAGGACATCCGGGCCGCCAACCCCGACATCATCTACGTGCGGGGCTCGGCCCAGGGGGTGCGCGGCCCCGAGGCCGACCGGGGTGGCTTTGACGGCTGCAGCTTCTGGCACCGGGCCGTCTCCGACATTGTCACCGGGGACGAGGACTATCCGGCCCCTCCGCCCGGGCCGGCCTTCGGGGACCTGCTGGGCGGCATGACCATCGCCGGAGGTATCAGCGCGGCGCTGTTCCATCGCCAGAAGACCGGCGAAGCTCTCGTCGTTGACAACTCGCTCCTCGGCACGGCCATGTGGGCGACCTCGGCCAGCATCCTGTCCGCCGGCCTGTTCGGCGCCTACAAGCTGCCCCGGGGCGACCGCCGCAACACCTTCAACCCGCTGGTCAACACCTACCGCACCAGCGACAACCGTTACATCTCGCTCATGATGCTGCAGGCTGACCGCCACTGGCCCGAGTTCACCCAGGCCATCGGCCGGCCTGAGTTGGCCGCCGACCCGCGCTTCGCGGAGGGGGCGGCCCGCTATCAGAACCGGCGGGAGTGCGTGGAGCTCATCGATGAGATCTTCGCCGCCCGTCCCTATGAGGAATGGCGCCAGGCCCTGTCCGCCATCGACGGGGTATGGGCGCCGGTGCAGACCCCGGCCGAGCTGCTCACCGAGCCTCAGGCTCTGGAGAACGGCTACGTGTCCGAGCTCACCCACTCCGGTGGCACCAAGTTCCGGATGGTGCCCTCCCCGCTGCAGTTCAACGAGGAGCACGCTGAGCTCACTCCGGCCCCCGAGCACGGGGAGCACACCGATGAGGTCCTCCTCGAACTCGGCCTGCCCATGGAAGAGATCCTCGAGCTCAAAGTGAAAGGGGCTGTTCTCTAGCGCCAGCGGCTGAGGAGCATGCAGCCGGCTATGGGCCCGCCGCCGTTGGCCACCGCCGCCAGTTCGGGATCACCGGCCACCTGACGGGCCCCGGCGTCGCCCCGCAGCTGGAGGACGGCTTCATGGATGTGGCCGAAGCCGTGCAGGCGGCCGGCCGACAGCTGGCCCCCGTGCGTGTTGAGCGGTAGCTCCCCGTCCCGGGCGATGCGCTGCCCGCCCTCTACGAACGGCCCTCCCTCGCCCCGCCCGCAGAAGCCCAGGGCCTCCAGCCAGCACAGGGTCAGGAAGCTGAACCCGTCGTAGAGCTCGGCTATGTCCACGTCGGCCGGGGTCAGGTCGGTGCGCTCCCACATGGACGCGGCCGCGTCCCGGGCCGACATGGTGGTCAGATCATCGAACTGGTCCCAGGAGGGCCGGCCCCGCAGGGCGGTCCCGACCGCCTCGAAGCGGGCCGCCGGCCGGGGAGCGTCGGGGGCGTAGTCGGCGCTGGAGACGATGACGGCGGTGGATCCGTCCACGGGGGCGTCGCAGTCGTAGAGGCCGAAGGGAGTGGTGATGATCCGGGCGGCCAGGTAGTCCTCCAGGCTCATGGGGTCCCGGTAGACGGCCTTGGGGTTGAGGGCGGCATTGGCCCGCTGGTTGACCGGTATGGCCCCCAGCTGCTCCCGGGTGGTGCCGAACTCGTGGAAATGGCGCTGGGCGTTCATAGCCAGCCAGCAGGCGGCCGAGTAGGCCTTGAAGGGGATCGACCACTGCAGGGTCCCGCCCATCTGGGGCACCCCGGCGCCGATACCGCCCCGGCCGCCTCCGCCCTGGGCGGTGGCCTCGGTGACCGTGCGGTAGCAGAGGACATGTCGGGCTAGGCCGGTGGCCACGGCCATGGCGGCGTTGATCACCGCCGCCATCTGGGCCGGGCCCTCGATGCCACCGGTGTGCCAGTTGAGGCGCAGGCGCATGGCGTCCTGGACCTCGGGCGTGCCGGGCCCCGCAAAGCCTCCCGGTCCTCCTCCGGCCCCCGGATAAGTGGCGATCCCATCGATGTCGGCTACGTCCAGACCGGCGTCGGTGATGGCCTCCAGGGCGGCCTCGATGGTCAGATCGATCCCGCTGCGGTTGAGCCGGCGACCCACCGCCGACTGGCCGAGGCCGGATATGACGGCCCGGTGCTCGAGCAGCTCGGCCTTGCTCACGGCCGGCCAACCGGGCGGAAGAGAGGGAGAAAGACCGGATGGCGGTCCTCGAAGACGACCTCCAGCTCCATGCCGATGGACACGGCGTCGAGGTCGACGTCGATGACGTTGGTGGTGAGGCGGACGTCGTCCTGTTCCACCGGCACCACGATCCCGATGATGTAGGGCTCCTCCGCTCCCGGCGCCCAGTTCTGGTGGTTCACGGTGAAGGAGTAGAGGGTGGCCCGGCCACTGACCGGGTGAGGCGAGACCTGCCGGGACCAGCACTGGGGGCAGACCGGGCCGGGCGGATGGATGAGATAGCCGCACTCATCGCAACCGAGGAAGCGCAGCACTCCCTCCCGGCCGGAGGTCCAGAAGAACTCGTTGTCCTCATCGATCCTGGGCAGGACCCGGAAGTCCGACATCGGCGGACACTATCTTTCGGCCATGCCCGACCTGGCCGGCTTCCTGGCCGCGTTGGAGCTGAGTCCCGAAGCCGACGGTGCCGTCCAGGCCGGCAACACGCGCTTCGGCGCAACGAACATGGACAACCCCGGTCCGGTGGTCTTCGGCGGCCAGATGCTGGCCCAGGTGGTGGCCGCCGCGGCCCGGTCGGTGCCGGGCCAACAGGTCAAGTCCCTCCACACCGTCTTCGCCCGGGGTGCTTCGGCGGAGGCCGACCTGAGCCTGGAGGCCGACGTGATGCACGGCGGGCGGGCCTTTTCCAGCCTGACCATCTCCCTCCGGCAGGGGGAGCGTCTCTGCGCCCGCTCGCTGGTGCTGATGGAGGCCGGGGCCGCCGACCTCATCCGTCACGCTCCGCCGGCCCCGGCCGGCAGTCCGGAGGAGGCGGCCCCGGCGGGGCACGGCGCCGCTGGGGCGCCAAATGGGCATGGCGCCGCTGGGGCGCCAAATGGGCATGGCGCCGCTGGGGCGCCAAATGGGCATGGCGCCGGGGCGGTGGACTGGTGGGAGATGCGGATGGGGGAGGGGGCCGACTTCGCCGATCCGGGGGCGGTGGGGCCACCGCGGCTGGATGTGTGGATGCGCTTTCCGGGGGCGCCGGACGACCCGGTGGTGGACCGGGCCCTCCTGGCCTACGCCAGCGACGGCTTTCTCATCGGCGCCGCCCTGCGGCCCCATCCCGGCTTCGGCCAGTCCCTGGCCCACATCGAGTTCGCCACCACTGTGCTGACCCACACCCTCACCTTCCATGAGCCGTTCCGGGCGTCGGAGTGGCTGCTCCTGGCCCAGGAGGCTCCCTACGCCGGGCGGGGCCGCTCCTACGGGCGGGCCCATGTCTTCAGTGAGGACGGCCGGCTGGTGGCGTCCTTCGTCCAGGAGGCCATGATCCGGGCCCAGTCCGAGTCCGGACCACGCTGACCAGGCAGGGACATGAGACAGATTTAGCGAATAGTGTTCTATGGATATAGAACGGTGGCCGGGTCGGGACCCGAACGGCCCCGCAGCCACCCGAGGGGGACGGAACACTTGAGCACCGAAGTCGAAGCCGGAGCCGGAGCCGAAGCCGATCGACCCAGCCTGGGGACCGATGACGGCTGGTCGGTCCACATGATGATCAGCTCCGATTTCGCCCGGGACCCCCGGCCCTACTACGAGGCGCTTCGGACGGGCCCGCCGCGCCGGGATGACCTGGAGATGCCGGGCAAGTCCAGGACGGTGATCCTCTCCCGCCACGAGGACGTGGAGGCGGCCTTCCGGAACCCCCAGCTGTTCTCCTCCCAGTTCGGGGAGGGCTCGGGCAGTCTCGGTAACGACCGCCCTCTCATCCCGCTCATGATCGATCCCCCCGAGCACAAGAAGTACCGGGTGCTGCTGGATCCCTATTTCGCCCCCCGGCACATGGCCAAGCTGGAGGAGGGCATGACCGGGCTGGTCAACAGCCTCATCGACCGGTTCGTGGACAAGGAGGGCTGCGAGTTCACCAGTGAGTTTGCCGTGCCCATGCCGTGCACGGCCTTCCTGGAGCTGCTCGGCCTGCCCCTGGAGGATCTGGAATTCTTCCTTCACATCAAGGAGGGCATCGTCCGCGGCCATGGCAAGCACGACCTGACCGAACAGGCCGAAGCCCGGGCCGAAGCCGGCCGGGCCTGCTACGACTACTTCGAGAAGGTGCTGGACCGCCTGGCCGAGGAGCGCGGCGGCGGTTTGCTCTGCGAGTTGCTCGAGGCCGAGGTGGACGGACTGCGCCTGACCCGGGAGGAGATCATGGACATCTGTTTCCTGTTCATCCTGGCCGGGCTCGACACCGTCACCGACAGCCTGTGCTGCTTCTTCAACTATCTGGCCGAGCATCCCGAACAGCGCCAACGCATTGTCGATGACCCCGAGGTCATCCCCAGTGTGGTGGAGGAGCTGTTGCGCTGGGAGTCCCCGGTGGCCGGGGTGGCCCGCATCGTCACCGAGGACGCCGAGATCGGGGGTTGTCCGGTGCACAAGGGCGATTCGGTGCTGGTCTTCGTAGGCGCCGCCAACACCGACCCCCAGGTCATCGATCGCGCCGACGTGGTCGACTTCGACCGCACCGCCAATCGCCACTACGCCTTCGGCGGCGGTATCCACCGCTGCCTCGGCAGCCACCTGGCCCGTCTCGAACTGCGGGTGGCCCTGCGGGAGTGGCACAAGCGGATCCCGAACTACCGGGTGGCCGAAGGGGCCGAACTGGTCTGGACGCCCATGCTGCGTTCGGTCCACCAGCTTCCACTCGTCTTCGGTTGATCCCGGCCTAGGGTCCGGGAGGTGGCCACCGGAGACCTCCTGCCCGAGACGCGGGACCGCATCCTCGAAGGCGCCCTACAGGCCCTGGGCCGGGTGGGGGTACGCCATCTCACCATGGGCGAGGTGAGCGAGCGGGCCGGCCTGTCTCGGGGCACCGTCTACCGCTACTTCCCGACCAAGGACGACCTGCTGGCGGTCCTGGCCACCTATGAGCAGGATCGCTTTGCGGCCGGGTTGCGCCTGGCGGTGGAGGCCTACGTGGAGTCGGGCCGGACGCTCGGGATCGAGGTGGTGGCCGGCTACGTCATGGACTACCTGCGCCGCCACCCGGCCCTGACCCTGCTCTTCGACACCGAGCCGGCCTTCGTGCTCGGCTTCTTCCGCCGCCAGCTGCCGGAGTTCCGCCGCATCTGCGAGGACCTGGTGGCGCCGGCCCTGGGCAACGCCGAGGCGGTGCGGTCCGGGCTGGTGAGCGTGACCGAGTTGAGCGAGTTGCTGATCCACGTGGTCCTGAGCGTCTTTCTGGTCTCGGGTGAGGATCAGGATGAGGTGGAAGCCGACCTCGAGGTCGCCCTGCGCAGCATCGTGAAGCTGGCCGGCGCCGACAGGTCCTAACTTCCCGGCCAGAGAAATCGAACGGAGGACTGATGCAAGACGTACTCGGCTACGCCGGCCGCCATGTGGTGGTGACCGGATCCGCCTCGGGGATGGGTGAGGCCACCGCCCGGCTGCTGGTGGAACTCGGCGCCACCGTGACCGGGCTGGACGTGCGGCCCACCGACATCGACGGCGTGGCCAGCGTCGAGGTCGACCTGCGCCAACCCGATTCCATCCAGGCGGCCGCCACCGCCGTGGCCGCCCCCGTGGACGCCTTCTTCAACTGCGCCGGCCTGCCCGGTCCGCCGTTCAGCGATCTGGACGTGATGCTGGTCAACTTCGTCGGTGGGCGTCAGCTCATCGAGACGTTGGTGCCCAAGATGTCCGAGGGTTCGGCCATCGCCTATGTGGCCTCGGCCGGCGGACTGGGCTGGCAGCAGCAGTTGGCCACGCTGCTGCCCCTGGTGCAGGCGGGCAGCTTCGAGGAGGGCCGGCGCTGGTGTGAGACCAACGCCGAGCTGATCGCCAACTCCAGCGCCTACGCCCTGTCCAAGCAGGTCATCAACGCCTGGACCACCTGGCGGGCCTTCGACCTGATGAAGGAGCACGGGGTGCGGCTCAACTGCATCAACCCGGGCCCGACGGCCACGGCCATGATGCCGTACTTCCACGAGGCCAACGGTAAGGCCCTGGTCGACGCCGCCCAGGGTCCGGTGGGCCGCTACTCGACCCCGGAGGAGCAGGCCTGGCCGCTGGCGTTCATCAACAGCCCACGCTGTTCGTATGTGGTGGGGGAGACCTTCTTCACCGACGGCGGGTTCTTTGCCGCCCTGCAGAACGGCCAACTCGACTTCTCTGCCCTGATGCCGAAGGAGTAGCGGCTCGGCCTCAGGAGCGCGGCCCGAAGGGGGCGCCGGCGGGGCCGTCCTGGGGCGCGGGGCCGCTGATGGTCTTGGTCTCGAGATACTGCTCGAAGCCCTCCAGCCCGTTCTGGCGGCCCACCCCGCTGGCCTTGTAGCCCCCGAAGGGGGCGTCGGCGCCGTAGTAGATGCCTCCGTTCACCATTACCGTCCCGGCCCGGATGCGCCGGGCCACGGCCAGGGCCCGCTCCTCGGAGGCCGAGGTGACCCCGCCGGAAAGGCCGTACTGGTTGTCATTGGCGATGCGCACGGCGTCCTGATCGTCCTCGAAGGGGATGACCACCAGGACCGGGCCGAAGATCTCCTCCCGGGCGATGGTCATGGAATTGTCCACGTCGGCAAAGAGCGTCGGTTCCACGAACCAGCCCTTGGGCAGATGGGCCGGCCGGCCCCCGCCGTGGACCAGGCGGGCCCCTTCCTCGGCACCCTTGGCGATGTAGCCGAGGACGCGGTCGCGCTGGCGCTCGCTGATCTGTGGACCCTGGATGACGCTCGGATCGGTGGGGTCCCCGTAGGCCACCTGGGCGAAGCCCGGGGCGATCATCTCGATGGCCTCGTCATAGCGGGAGCGGGGCACCAGGAGCCGGGTCAGCATGGCGCAGCCCTGGCCGCCATGGACGCAGACGAAGGCGGCCGAAGGCAGCTTGGCTCCGAAGTCGGAGTCGTCCAGGACGATGTCGGCCGACTTGCCCCCCAGCTCCAGGAAGAGCCGCTTGAGCGTCGGCGCCCCCTTCTCCATAATGCGCCGACCCACCGCCGTGGAGCCGGTGAAGGAGATCAGATCGACGCGGGGATCGGTGACCAGCTGCTCACCGAGGAGGTGGTCCGAGGAGGTGACCACGTTGAGCACCCCGGGGGGGATGTCGGTGTGCTCCGCCGCCAGCCGGCCGATGCGGGTGGCGTTCCAGGGGGTGTCCGGGGCCGGCTTGAGCACCACCGTGTTCCCCGCCGCCAGGGCCTGGCCCAGCTTGTGGATGGTGACCTCGAAGGGATAGTTCCAGGGCACGATGGCCCCCACCACTCCCACCGCCTCTTTGACCACCCGCCGCCAGCTGCGCATGCCGAAGGCGGTGCCGATGGGCAGCTCCCGTTCCCATTCGAAGCTGTCGATGAGCCCGGCCGGCCAGACCAGGCCGTCCTCCAACGGGGCGTCCAACTGGGGCCCGTAGGTGATGAGCACCGGACAACCCACCTCGGCCACCAACTCGGCCCGCAACTCCTCGCGCTCGGCCTCCAGAGCGGCCTGGAGCTGGCTCAGGCAGTGCTTCCGGAAGGCGCCGTCGGTGGACCACCGGCTCTCATCAAATGCCTGTCGGGCCGCCCCGATGGCCCGGTCCATGTCGGCGGCGGAGGCGTCGGAGACCTCGCCCAGCTCAGCTTCGGTGGCGGGGTTGATATTGGGAAAGGTGCGGCCCGACTCGGCGTCGACCAATTGTCCGCCAATGAGCATGCGGGACTCCCCGCGGCTGACTGATGTGGAGGCGGTGGCCGTCAATTTCGTCCCATTCTCCCGAGAGGATCGGAAGCTACCAGCGGGGCGTAGTCTGGAGACCAGTTCTGAAGAGGGGGAAGGTCTTGGCCAGCGTTGACATCGATGATCTGATCATGGTGAGTGTGGACGACCATGTGGTCGAGCCCCCCCACCTGTTCGACGGGCGGCTGCCGGCCAAGTACGCCGATCTGGCCCCCAAGTTCATCACCCGGGCCGACGGCACCAACGCCTGGACCTACGAAGGCGCCGAGATCAGCAACGTCGCCCTCAACGCCGTGGCCGGCCGCCCCCCCGAGGAGTACGGCATCGAACCCACCTCCTTCGATGAACTGCGACCCGGGACCTGGGACATCAACGAGCGGGTGAAGGACATGGACGCCAACGGCCTGTTGGGATCGCTGTGCTTCCCGTCCTTCCCCCAGTTCTGCGGGCAGCTCTTCGCCCGCACCCAGGACAAGGACGTGGCGCTCGCCATGGTGCAGGCCTACAACGACTGGCACATCGACGAGTGGTGCGGGACCCACCCGGGCCGGTTCATCCCCTGCTCCCTGCCCGCCATCTGGGAGCCCGAGGTGCTGGCGGCCGAGATCCGCCGGACGGCGGCCAAGGGCGCCCACGCCGTCACCTTCTCCGAGAATCCTTCCAAGCTGGGCTGGCCCAGCCTGCACTCCGACCACTGGGATCCGTTCTGGCAGGCCTGCAGCGAGGAGGCGGTGGTGGTGTGCATGCACATCGGCTCGTCCTCCCAGCTGGTCATCACCGCTCCGGACGCGCCCATGGACGTTCTCATCACCCTCACCCCAATGAACATCGTCCAGGCCGCCGCCGATCTGGTGTGGTCACCGGTGTTGCGGAAGTTCCCCGATCTCAAGGTGGCCCTGTCCGAAGGGGGGATCGGCTGGATTCCCTATCTGCTGGAGCGGCTCGATTACAACTACCAGCGCCACCACCTCTGGACCGGCCAGGACTTCGGGGACAAGCTGCCGAGCGAGGTTTTCAACGAGCACGTGATCACCTGTTTCATCGATGACCACTTCGGCATCGCCAGCCGGGCGCATCTCGACATGGACAAGGTGTGCTGGGAGTGCGACTACCCGCACTCCGACTCCACCTGGCCCACCGCCCCCGAGACGTTCATGAAGCAGATGGACGGCGTGTCCCGCCACGACATCGACCGGATGAGCCACCAGAACGCCATGCGGCACTTCAGCTACGACCCCTTCAGCATCAAGCCCAAGGAGGAGTGCACGGTCGGAGCCCTCCGGCGCAATGCGGCCGGCCATGACGTGTCGATCGTGGCCCGGGGTAAGCGGGGCGGCGGCGCCACCCTGGCCTCCGAGCTGGGCCAGAGGGCCAAGCGGGCCGGCTGAAACACAGCCTCCGGTTCCGGCGCCGCGGTCGAGGCGCCGGTGCTCAGGAGGCCGGGAGCTCCACGTCCACGGTGGCCTTGGCCATAACGGCGTCGTCCTGGTTGGTGAGCTCGACGGCCACCGTCACCAGGTGCCGCCGGCGGCGCTCGGTGCGCTTATCGGTCACCGAGCCCCGGATGAAGGTGGCGTCCCCGGTGAAGGCGGGGTTGCGGTACTGGGCGTTGGAGTGGGTGATGAAGCCCCACTCCCCGGCCCAGGCGGCCACGAAGTCGATCACCCACGCCCCCATGGAGGCGCCGTAGCCGTAGCCGCGGGCCATGCCGACGTGGCGGGCCCAGCGGGGCTGGAGGTGGCCCCGGGACGGGCCGTAGTAGGCGCCGTCGGTCAGCTCCGGGTTGACCCTCTCCATCTTCCGGTCGCCCTCGAAGCCGGCCATCTCTTTCGTATAACCCAGCTCCTCGGCCCGCACGGTGGTGGGGCCTTTGGCCATGGCCCCCCAGGTGGTCATGGGATACGCCCGCCACTCGGTGGTGAAGCTGGCCAGGCTGTGGGGTCCCAGCACGGTGGAGGCGAGCTGGTCACCCACCTCGACCGACTCCCACAGCCGCTTCTGGTGCTGGAGGTCCTGAATCTGGCGGATGAAGCCGAGCTTGATCTCCTCCAGCTCCATGAGTCGTTCATCGGTCCACTCCGGCTCGCCCGGTCCCTCGAACAGGCCCTTCTCCTTGGCCTCCTTGACCTCGTAACGGATGGAGGTCGAGCGCTGCATGGCCACCCGTTCGCCCCGCTGGTTGATGTAGAGCGTGTCGCCCCGCTGGAAGCAGGTCTGCCCGGCGAACTTGGTGTCGGTCACCTTGTAGTCGTACGGCATCCGGTGACAGACCATGTGGTCACCGGGTTCGATACGAGGTCCGAAGAACCACCACTCGTCTCCCCCGAAGATGAGATGGGAGTTGGGGATCTTCCCCACCTGGGCGGGGGAGCAGCCGTGGCTGGTGTCGGTGGCCACGGTGAAGGACTGAGGGGCGATGATGCCGCCAAAGCGGCTCTGGGCGGCCCAGTCCTGGTCGTAGTGCAGCGGGTTGGGGTAGTGCATGCCCTGCACCCAGCGCCGGATGTCGTTGACGGCCACCGGCTCCTTGAGCTCACCGGGTTCCATGGGCACCCCCATGTGCCGGTCCAGATCGGAGGTGTCGAGCGCACCCGGCCCGCCCTCCACCCCGGCGGTCTTCTCCTCGGCAGCTTGGGCTTCGGTGTCCTGACTCATCGCGACTCCTCCTGGGACAAACGGTCCGTCACCAATTTCAACAGATCAGCATCCCTCACCTTGGTGTCGCTCCCGGTCATGGGAATCTCACCGTCGGAGAAGAAGACCACCGACTTGGGCACCTTGTAGGCCGACACCCGATCCTTCAGGAAGGCCTGCACGTCCTCGGCGCTGGTGTTCTCGCCTTCCTTGACCACCGCCGCCAGCACCACCCGCTGACCGAGCCGGGGATCGGGCAGCCCGATGACCCGGGCCAGTTTCAGCGGCCCGAAGGCTCGCAGGGCCACCTCCAGCTCGGCGGGGGACACGTTGGCCCCGGCCGTCTTGATCATCTCGGTGCGCCGACCAGTCCAGTGGACGTAGCCGTCGGCATCGAAGAATCCGGCGTCCCCGGTGTGGAAGAAGCCGTCGGCATCGAAGCACTGGTCCCGGGTCTTGCCCACGTAGTGCTCCATCAGGGTAGGGCCGGTCACGGCCAGCTCCCCGTCCTGGCCCGGCCCGAGCAGGGTCCCGGTGTCGGGGTCCACCACCCGCAGCCGGTTTCCGGGCAGCAGGCGGCCCGTGCTCTCGCGCATGACCTGGCGGGGGGTGTCCCAACCGTGTCCGGCAAAGATTGAGGCCGTCTCCGATAGTCCGTAAGCCACTGGCGAGTTCCAATTCGGATCACCGTTGACGGTTGGATGGCGGGCGAAGGCCGACTTGCCGAATACGCAACGCAGGGCGGACAGGTCGGCGCCCTTCCAGGCCGGGTGCTCCTCCAGGGCGGCCGTCTGGTGGGGCAGGGTGTAGGGCTCGGTGACCCGTTCCCGCTCCAGGAGGGCGATGGCGTCGCCAGGGTCGAAGCTCTCCTGCATCACCCAGCAGCCGCCGCCGGCCAGGGTCGGGCCCATGGCCGTGTTGAGCCCGGCGGTCCAGAACATGGGCAGAGCCGTCCAGAGCCGGGTGTCGGGGTGGCGGCCGAAGACGCCGGCCTGGAGCCAGAACTGCAGGGTCACGGCCCGGTGGTTGTGCAGCATCCCCTTGGGGCGGTCGGTGGTCCCCGAGCTGTAGATGATGACGGCCGGGTCGGAAGGATGGACCTGGGCCGCCCGAGCCAGGAGCAAGTAGTCGCTGAGGCGGTCGGCCGAGTCGAGGAAGTCGGTCCAGGACCGCACCGACCCACTGGAGAGCTCGGTGCCCACCACGGCCACCGACTCCAGGAAGGGGAAGGTGGCCGAGCGCATCGGCGGTTCGCCCCGTCCCAGTTCCGGACAGAGGCCCAGCAGGTCCCCCAGGTAGTCGTGACCCCGCATCTCCCGCTGAGCCAGGAGGATCTGCACGCCGGCGTGGCCCAGCATGAACTCGAGTTCGGCCGGAGCCGAGAAGGTGGAGAGAGGCACCGCCACCGCCCCGACCAGGCCGGCGCCGAAGACCGATGCCACCGCCTCGGGCCGGTTGCCCATCAGGATGCCCACCCGGGCGCCCCGGCCCACTCCGGCCGCCATGAGCGCCCGCCCCACCCGGTGCGCCTCGACGGCCAGGCGGGGGTAGGTCCAGCGAGCGGTCGTTCCTCCGGCCAGAGGGTCATCGAAGACCAGGGCCTCCCCGTCGTAGCGGGCGGTCACCTCCTCCAGGAAGCCGCCGAGGGTCAGGGCCCCGATGCCCTCGGCCCCGGCCAGGGGCGGACCCTCCAGGGTGGTCAAGGCCGGGAGCCGGTCGGCCCGCCGGCGGCGCCGGCCCCGCCCCCGTGGGCAAAGAGGCTCTCGAACCCGTGGCGCTCGACCGAGTCGAACAGGGCCTCGGCGGCCCGGTCGGCCCCGAAGGGCAGGCGCAGGGCGGGCTGGAGGTGGCGACAGAGGATGGAGATGTCGTATTCATCGCACAGGCCGGCGGCCCCGTGCAGTTGCTGGGTGGTGCGCAGGACGGCCCGGGCCGTCTCCACCGCCTGGAGGCGCAGGGCCAGGGCATCGGTGATAGCCCTCTCGGGATCGGCCTGCAGCCGCCAGAGGGTGAACCGGGCCGCCTCCCGCAACCCGTCGACACCGACGGCGCAGTCGGCCAGCTGGAACTGCACGGCCTGGAAGGAGGAGATGGGCTGGCCGAACTGGACCCGGCCGGTCACGTGCGCCACGGCCAGTTCCAGGGCCGACTCCAAACCGCCCAGGATCGTCCACGCCGTCAGGGTGAGATGGAAGGCGGCGTCCAGGGTGGTGCCGTCCCCCATGCTGCCGGCCGCGTCCAGGTCGCCCACGAATGGCCCCAATCGGGTCGCCAGCCGCCCGCCGGAGCGCCCCGTCCCCGTCCGGCCGTCGATGTCGACCACCCCCCATTCGGAAAAGAGATCGGCGTGGTCCACCCGCCAGCCGGCCCCGTCGACCACGGCCAGGGGAACCTCCGAGCCGTCGGCCAGGAGCACCGAGGCCACCGGGTATGGCAGGGCCACCCGGCCCGCCTCCCGGCACAGCTCCCCGGCGGCGGCGGCGCTGACATCGTCCGCCCGCGGATCGAGGCCCGGGACTCCGAGGCCGGCCAGGACGCCGGCCACCCGCCCGGTCCGCTGCTCCGGATCGGCCTCCGCCCGCCGGGCGGCATCGACCCCGCCCAGGCCGCCCAGCGCCGAGCGTACCGAGACGGCAAAGTCCACCGCCTCCCCCGGCAGCCCCATCCTCACCTGGAGCCCCCCAGCAGAGCCCGGGAGACGATCATGCGCTGGATCTCGATGGTGCCCGAGGCCACGGTGGCGGCCTGGGCGTAGCGCCAGTGGTCCTCCACGGCGCCATGGAGGGGGGCCGGGGGACCGGCTTCCAGGCTGCGCTCGCCCACGGCCTGGAACAGGGTCTCGGCCACCTGCTGGTCGCACTGGGTGACGGCCAGCCGGGCGGCGCTGGCGGTGGCGTCGCTGGGGCTGCCGGCCTCAGCCTCGGCCACGGCTTTGTAGGCCAGCAGCCGGGCCGTCCGCACCGCCACCAGGGCCCGGGCCCACTGGGCCCGCAGGTGGGTCGGAATACCGCCGGTGGCGGCCATCTCCTGCCCCAGGGCGGACAGCAGCCGGTCACAGCGGGCGTAGCGGGCGATGCCCACCCGCTCATGGGCCAGGGCTCGGCGGATGACGCCCCAGCCTTCACCCACGCCGCCGAGGACCTCGTCCGGTTCGGCCCGGACGTCATCGAAGAAGCACTCGTTCAGGTGGTGGCGGCCCAACATGCTGCGGATCGGCCGCACGGTGATGCCGGGCCGGTCCATGGGCAGGAGGAAGATGGTGATGCCCTCGTGCTTGCGGGCTCCCGGGGCGCCGACCCGGGCGGCCAGCACGCACCACTGGGCCATCTCCGCGTAAGAGGTCCAGATCTTCTGGCCGTTGATGCGCCAGCCCGCCCCGTCGGGCTCGGCCCGGGTGGTGAGCGAAGCCAGATCGGAGCCGGCGCCGGGCTCGGAGAAGCCCTGGCACCAGATGACCCGGCCCTCGGCGATGGGAGGCAGGAACTGAGCCTTCTGGGCGTCGGTGCCGAAGGCCATGACCGCCGGCCCCACCCAGTTGAGGCCCATGTACTGGGCTCCTCGGGGTTCGTGGTGGGCCCACATCTCCTCCCGGACCACGGTCTGCTCCCACACCGACCCACCCGCCCCGCCGTACTCCTCGGGCCAGGCCACCGTCAGCAGTCCCTCCTCGGCCAGGCGCCGGCAGAAGCGCTGGGCGATCTCCAGGTCGGCGGGGTCCTCGCTGAAGGCGCCCAGGTAACCCTCGGGTATCTCCTGGGCGATCAACTCGCGGAGCCGGGCCCGTAACTCGCCGGCCCGCTCCCCGAAGTCGTAGTCCACGGTCGGAGGATCATAGGGTCGAGTGATGAGGATTCCCCAAAGGGGAGCGACCGTCGCTGAGGTCTTCGATCCGGTGCTGGCCGAGGCCCCGGATCGCCAGGCGCTGGTCACCGCCAGCGGGCGCTGGACCTACGCCGAGTTGGACCGGGCCTGTGATGCCGCTGCCGGCGCCCTGACCGAATTGGGTGTCCGCCCCGGGGACCGGGTGGCGGCCTGCCTGCCCAACGACGTGGACGTGGTCACCGCCTTCCACGCGGCCATGCGCATCGGCGCCATCTGGGTCGGCATCAACCAGGCCCTGGCCCCTCCCGAGAAGGGCTTCATCCTCACCGACAGCGCCGCCTCCCTCCTGCTGGCCGACGAACCGACCCTCGATGAACTCGCCCCCCTCCGCCCCGATCTGGCCGGCGTGCGCCACTGGCTGGACGTGGCCGGCCCGCCGTGGCGCGAAGCCGTAGCCGCCACCTCCGGTGAATCCGGGCGGGCTCCGGTCGACCCGCACGCCCCGGCCGCCATCGCCTACACCAGCGGGACGACGGGACATCCCAAAGGGGCGGTGCACAGCCAGCACAACCTGGTCGTGCCCGGAGCGGCGGTGGTGGAGAGCCGGGGCTACGGGCCGGAGCTGCGCAAGGGGGACTGCCTACCCCTCACCATCCTCAACATGCTGGTCCTCACCACCCTGCTGGTGGCCCAGGCCGGCGGCACCTGCATTGTGATGGATCGGGTGGAGGCGGCCAGCGTGGCCGACTGGATCCGCCGGGAGCGGGTCACCACCTGGAACGGCGTCCCCGCTCTGCTCCACACCCTGGTCCACGAGGACTCCATCCCGGCCGACGCCCTGGCGTCGCTGGACGAGTTGTGGGTGGGCGGGGCCGACTGCCCGGACACGCTGCGCCGGGCTGTGGCCGAGAAGTTCGGGCTGAGCCTCACCCATACCTACGGCCTGACCGAGGCCCCGACCATCGTGACCATCGACCCCCGCCCGAGCGCCGGGCATGACCCCCACCGGCCCGGGGCCAGCGGAGTGGCCCTGCCCCACCTGACCCTCCGCCTCCAGACACCACCCGGACAGGTGTCAGGGGAAGCGGGCGGCGGGGAGATCTGCTTCGCGGCGGTGGACGAGGGCCCTTGGGCTGGGGTGTACCGACCGCCGCTGGGCTACTGGGAACGGCCCGAGGCCTCGGGCGAATTGCTGGCCGGCGGGGTGGTGCACAGCGGGGACATCGGGGTTATCGACGCCGATGGGTATCTCTCGGTGCGGGACCGGAAGAATCAGCTCATCCTGCGGGGCGGGGCCAACGTCTACCCGGCCGAGGTGGAGCGGGTCCTGCTCGCCCTGCCCGAGGTGGAGGCGGCCGCCGTGGTCGGCCTGCCCGATGAGCGGCTGGGCCAGCGGGTCGGAGCGGTAGTGCAGCTGGTGCCCGGGGCCTCGACGCCGACCGAGGAGCTGGCCGCCGCCTGCGCCCGGGAGCTGGCCCGCTACAAGGTCCCCGAGCGCTGGTTGATGGTCGGCTCCTTCACCCGCAACTCCATGGGCAAGATCGACCGGCGGACCCTCGCTGACCTCTTCCCCGTAGTATGACGCCCACGTCATATTCGGAGGGCGGGTTGGCGAAATCGATAAACGGGGCCGTCCTTCCCGACGCCCCCGACCTGGCCCGGATGCGCACCGAGCGCCACGCCCGGCTGCAGGCGCAGATGGCGGCGGTGGGCGTGGACGCCCTGCTGCTGCTCGGCACCAACCCGGTCGGCTACACCACCGGGGCCGAGGCGCCCGGGGCGGACAGCGGCCGGGCCGGCCTGATGCGCCCGGTGGCCCTGGTGGTGGGTGGTGATCCCCAGCCCCATCTCTTCACGCCCTATCCCGAGGGGGCGCCCGCCGATCTGGCCGGTGATCACCTTCACCCGGCCATCTATCCCGAACTTCCCGACGGGGCGGCTTCGGCGGCGGCGGCTCTGTCCGAACTGGTTCCGGCCGGCGGCCGCCTGGCCGTGGACGAGTTGCCCCATCCCCTGGCCGCCGTCCTCGATTCCTACGAGATCACCGGCGCCTCGGGCGTCCTGGGCCCGGCCCGGCTGGTGAAGACGGCCGATGAGCTGGCCTGCATCCGCACGGCTCAAAGCATCAACGAGACGGCCATGGCCCAGGTCCAGCC
>Ga0307373_10003873_pt1 | contig 25556 bp, 23 predicted proteins | sample OX2MG_FD_202534 | JGI IMG/M metagenome (GOLD analysis project Ga0307373, IMG submission 202534) | Soil microbial communities from Risofladan, Vaasa, Finland - OX-2 | ecosystem: Environmental > Terrestrial > Soil > Coastal area > Acid sulfate soil | place: Finland: Risofladan, Vaasa | collected...
GTGGAGAGATTGGAGGATGAGCAGGTCGCGTTGGTTGAGAGTTCGATGTAGTCGATTGAGTTGAGCTTGTGTGGGATGAGACTCGGCTTGAGGAGGAAGGTCTCGAAGGATGATTGGATGAGTTGGGATGAGAGACCGTCCTGGTTCAGGTGCCGGGCCGAATTGAGTTCGGGAGGCCTGCGCTCCGTCCTTCGCTTCCTGAGGCGCAGGCCGCAGCGAATCCCCAGAAGCGAAGGCCGCAGCGAACTCGAGCTCATCGCCGGCGTCATCCAGGTCGTCCTCGAGCGAGTCCGGGTGCGCCGGCATCATTGAGTTCGGCTCCAGAAGCCCATGGCCGATTCCATGCGCTCCGTCGAGCCAGCCGCGAGTTGCCCAACATTCTTCCTGGGCGATCGTCCGTTGTCGCTTCCACGCTCGTCAGCGTGCGCACGCCGTGCGCTCGCCGTGCGCACGCTGTTCGGTATGCATCGACCGCGGCGGGGGCCCGAGTCCGGCCCCCGCCAGTAACGCGCCCACATCTGGTCGTGCCTTGGGGCTGGCCATTGACGCGTATCGAGGTCTGGCGTGGAGAGCCAAATCGCCTTCGGCCGACCCCTGTCTTGCCACTCAGCTCCGCGCAGAGGGCCCCGGGTCGAATGCCGAGGGCGTGCCAACAAGCTTTGGTACTTCTACCTATTCACAATGTGGACGATTCGTGTCCACTGCCTTGAAACTGCAAGATGAGGTCCCGATCGCGACAGGTGAAATCGAGTCTTCTTACGCTCGACGATGTGGCCAAGCGTCTCGGCTGCCACATCGAGACCCTCCGGCTACGGGTCCGCAGCGGGAGGTTAAAGGCCATTCGTGGGCCGCACGGGGCCTACTTCATTTCAGCCAAGTCGCTCCGCGTTCTACGCGTGCGTACGCGACCGCCTCGTCAACGCCGCACCCCGACGGCTGAAGACCTGAACGTGGCGTGGCGGGCGATGGAGAGGCGGCTGCGGCGGACGCCGGCCGCTCACGAAGAGCTGGTGCCGTTTCTGGAGGCGCTTAAGGTCGATCGCACCATCAACCTAGCTACCTATCGGCTTGTCTGCGCCCGCGGCCTTCACGAGCTGGGGTTCAATGCTGACGACATCGCGGCGCGGCTTGGGGTCTCAGCGCGTCACGCCCGGCGGTTGATCGGTAAGGACCCCGGTGTCGCGGCCGCAAAGGCAGCCCACCGGTGGGCGCCGGTCGAAGCGCGTCGCATCGTGACTGCCCTCCGCACTCAGCTTCATGCCGAGGGCATTCAGTTTCACAAATGGGTGATGCGAGGCAGGCGTCGGATCGGCCCACCGACCCATCCCGATCGGCCACGACCGGCTTTCAAAGTCAAGCGACTGCTGCAGGACGAGAGGGCCGGACTTCGGCGAGCCGGACTATCGCCCGAGCAGGTTTGGGCCATCAACATCGTCGGCCTCGGCTCTGACGAACTGAATGAGCTCCTGCTCCGTGGGTCTCGATGAGAGCTCGCCCGCGAATGCAGCGAATGCTTTCGGACGGTGTGTTAGCTAACTCGAGTGGTAGCTCCACGACGCTCTCGACGCGATGAATACGGGGCAGGCGGCGGTGACCTGGTTCAGCCCAGTCGGGATCGGATCGATCAGGGCGGCGATTTCTTCGCGGATGGGGTCCCCCAACAGGGTGGGGAAGAGGTAGGAGGCGCCGCTGACGGACTTTGCGAACCCCACAGGATGGTCGGGCATCGTAGATACTTTTCGAACCTTTTCGCTTGCCCCGGAGCCTTCGGGCCAAGCGAGTCTCAGGGCGCGCTGGCCGAGATCTAATCAGGCGACCCGCTGATGAAGTGCGCGTCCCCACCCGCCTGCGCCCGGTCAAGCGCACTCTCCTCGGAGTACGCCTGATGATGGGCATCGGGCGGGCAGGGATAGACACCCCTTTCGGCAAGGCGGTTTGGGCGATCTTCTCGGGCCGACTAAACTCGGGTTCGACTACCCCGCCGGACCGTCACCATATCTGGTAAGCGCATTCAATATGACCCGGCGGGGTCGATCGTGCGTGCGTGCGGCAACTTGACTGCACCCGACGAGGCCGTTCCGCCGACGAATCAATCGGACGGATCAGTTCCGAAGCCGTATCGAACGGCAACGATACTGACACTTTGTTGGTTGGTAACAATCACATACTTGGAGTCAAGCGTCGTCACCACACCGAGAGGAGCAACCCCAGTCTGAAGTGAAGGGTACCAATCATGCGAGTCAACGTGGAATACGGATACGGAATCTGGATCTTGAACGCAAACAAAGACCCGCTCCGCATTCGGCGAGACGGCAAGGCCGAGCGGAGTACCTCCCGACGGAATGGGATAACGCTCGATCGACCGTACGTCCCCCGCCAAGTCTTTGAGATTCACGACCATCAGCTCCTTAGCGTTAGGCGCCGATGCGTAAACTCGCTTAAGGATTGGGTCGAATGCAAGGCACGTGGGGGCCGCTGGAGTTACGACCCGCCTAGGCGAATCAGGCCGCAGTGGATCAATGACAAGCATGGCCGATTGGGCGAAGTCAGCTGCGACGATGGGTCCGCTGGCAGTCAACAGTGCGAGATCGGCGATCGCGGCTTCAGGGTCAATGTAGCGTGCCTGCGTTACTTCGCTGAATTCGGGCAAGTCGAACACCACGATCTTGCTGTCTAGAGTCCCAACTGCCAGCAGTTTCTCTGAGGCTGCCAAGCCGTGTGTTTGACTGCCGATCAATCGCGCGGTCCTCCGGCCGGTTGCTAGTTCAAACGCCGCAACCGACCACGCTCCTCGCTCTGTGACGAACACTCTCTCGCCATCCGCCGAAGTAACCACTCGATCCGGGTTAGTACCGCTACGCCAGGTCGAGATAATCGGACTGGCCGATTCGAAATCGACGCAAAGGACTATGTCACTTTTCTCGCCGCGAACGGTGATTACCGCAACTGACTTCTCAGGGACCGCAGCGACACGCGCCAGTCTGCTGTTGGGCGGCAAATAAGCTGCTAGATCTATCGTGCGTTCAACACGTTGGGGAATCGCTGTCAGGTCACCCATCGCCTACTTAATCCACTGGTCCGACTTGCATGCGCCGAACCCATATCAGCACTGCCAGCGCCGATGCGAAAGCAATGGCCGGTAGGCCGGTTAAGAGCGCGGGCGGTCCATAGTTTGCCGCGGTCTCGCCAGCAACTGCTTGCCACATAGCTGCGCCACCCATACTGCATAGTGCACTAAGTGCAATAACACGTCCAAGCAACGAGGGGTTAACCGAGACCTGGATGAGTGTTCGATAGAGCACTGTCTCCGCGCCCCATGCCACCCCAATTAGAAAGAGGACAATCAAGGCTGTTGGATAGGGGATCAGCACCAATGTCCCAAAAAGGAGAGCTACTAGCCCCATGAGGCCGGGGACGATTTCGGGGCGAAGAAATCGGCGTTGATTGCTGAGTGTGGTGCCCGCCACAGCTCCCACGCCGTATGCGACGAGTAACGAGCTGAGGATCACAACTTGCCTACCGTGAGCACTCACATACACCGGTATGCCAACTGCCAGCAGTGCATTGCAAATGCCAGACGTGAGCAACGACAAAACCAGTAGAGCCCGAACGCGATCGTTGCCGACGACTTGGCGGAGGTCCAATGATCGACGGCTTGATGGATGTCCTAATCCTTGACTGCCCAAGCGAAAAGCAAGCCAAGCCGCAGCGGCGATGCTCGCCAGATACGTCAATCCATTGATCACGAACAGCAGCGCAATGGGTACCAGAACAACGCCGGCGGCAGCAAGCGGCGGACCAATCAGACCGCTAGAGCGCTCGGCCAGCGACAGCAGGCGGTTCGCGCGCATCAGTTCACCACTGGCGATGACAGGGGTGACCGACCCGTTGGCGGGATAAAACAAACCGCTACCGAACCCAACTACAGCGAACAGCGGGGCTAGAACAAGCAGATTCGCGTGGTCCGACGCAAATGCAACGCCCACTGAAAGCATTGCCACGAACCGCAGTGCATCTGCCACCGCAACCATGCGGAGAGCACCAAACCGGTCACTAAGCCACCCTCCCGCCATGAACGCTCCTGCCATTGGGAGTCCTTCGCTCGCTGTTAACCATCCGAGCAGTTGTGGTGAATGGTGTAGAAGGACGGTCCACCAGGCAAGCGCTGTGTAAGCAACGGAATCACCAAGCATGGACAACCATTGACCCGTTACGTATAGCCCGACGTAGTGGAGGTTTGAGTGCGGTGGCGCGAGCGGTGCAACGGCGCTCGGCCGCTGACCCCGCCTCAGCAGGCGCAAAGCTTTTGTCAATAGGTGTGGAATTTCCTTCCGGACCTTCGACATCTTAAGCGGTCATCACCTCCATTTCTGAGTGCGATCGTTGCAGGACTCCGTCCTTAAAAACCTCGCCGGCGAGGACCAGCGCCATGAGGTTGGGCCCGCCATTGAGCGCCCGCCAGCTGAAGCCCAGTCGGCGCACGATCTTGTAGACGAGGTATAGAGCGTTCTCCCGCTGCCGCATCCGTTTCGCGGCGTCGGTGCGCAGTCGCACTCCGGCGAATACTGACTCGATCGGAAGGGTACGCCTTCTTCTTTTGCGCACCCCACGGCCTCGCCAGGCCGCGGAAATTCCACACGTCACGACGTTAGCTCCAGGCGCATCGGCGCTCTGTCACACGGCTGCCTAGTTGAGTTGGCAATACATGACTCGCTGGCCGATCCGGATCGGTTTCGCCCCCCTTCTCATCGTGCCCCAATCGGATGCGCCTTAACAGAGTTCTCATCACAGCACCCGACAGGACGATAACCTTGCAACGCCAGATTGCACCGCATGATCCGGCAGCTCGGCCGAAGGCGCCGCTAAAAAGGAGTTGACATTCCATCTTGATGCGGCCGGGGCAATTCGCCCGCAATTGGCTCCCCAGCTATATTCCTTGGTATCCGATCGACAAGAACCCAGCGCATCCCAAACACAGCCTCACGAACTTCCGGTGGCAACGCACCACGAAGGTGCGGGATTAGGTTGAAAACGTTGGTTGCGCGATCGGGAGAGTTAGCTACGCTAGCGCAGTCGTCATGGCTGTAACGGTTCGAACATGGATACTGCTCCCCGATCGCTTCGCCGACGCCGTTAATGGGCCGGCACGCCAAGTCCTGAACATCAGCGCCAGCCAAACTGACGAGGGGCTCAAAGTCCCGACCTGAGCCAAGGAGCAACTCCTCAACCCAATCGAGCTGGCCACGGTCCCGAAACCTGACTGCGTTGATAAGCTCCCCGGTGGTGGCACGTAATCGCGCGAGGTGGTGTTCGGCGGCCACCGGATCTCGTGTCTTGCGATTTGGCACGTCGGTGATTGTGCAACTCTGCGTACTCTCGATCAGAGCGCGCAGCTCATTGGACGACTGCGCTAACCGAGCGGACAGGACCCGGTCCGGCCCGTATAGAGGTCGCCGCGAAATAACGGCGTCGTATCGAAAGCGGGTAAATTCAGTCACCCGCTGCGTGTGTTTCAGTAGTAGACACGTATGCAGGTTCCGGTCGCTGGCATACCCAATGAAGAACTCGGGATGCAAAGCAAGCTCAATATCAGTGGCGAGTCGGAAGTCAAGGAGCTCCCTAACTCGGTCGAGCGGGAATTCGTCTTCGGCTCTAGCCAGTTCTGCTAGGAGATAAGCGCTTCGTCGTAGTCGAAGATCAAGCACATCCCCGACATAGATAGCGCCCTGGGGCTCCAGCATGGCTAGGGCCGCATCCAGGATCTCCACCAACTCTGCAGCGGAAGATAAATACTGGACCACCGAGTTGATCACCACAGTGTCGAATCGTCTGGGGGCAAGGTGCGACAACTCTCTAGCGTCGAGCCGGATGATTTCAAGACCACACGACGATTTGAGCTTCTGCGCGACGTTTTGCTTGACGTAATTGACCGCGTAGTCGGAGATGTCGATGCCGACATACCTTTCACAGCGAGGCGCAACCCGTGCAACGAGCATGCCGGCACCGCATCCAACTTCAAGCACGCGGCGAGGGTAAAGTTGGCTCACCCGAGCTGCTGCTTCGTCGACCCACTCGCTTAATTCATCCAGCGGCATCGGCCCGTGGGTGTATGACGATGTCCAACCTCCGTTATGCAGTGTGGTTTCGGTCGGCGTGGGCACTCTCGCGTATTCGTTGTCCCAGATCGCTTCCCATCGAACCGGGCTCAGATTGGCCCTCATCAGAGGAGCCGCGTAGATCACCTGCTCCCGCAAGCCGGAGGAGGCCACCTTATCCACAATTGCCACGTCCGCTACCGTTGATTGAGTTGAAATGCAACCGACGAATTGGACAATCACCTCGGTTGGAAGTCTCAACTCCGGTGGCGAATCCCCTGTACCAGCCTGTCAGGTCGTCGCGGTCGGCCCGGCTCAACCAGCCTGCCGTGCTCGGGTGCTGACCTGGAGGCAGCTTCACCTGCCTCCAGGTCCTTTGAAACGAAATGACGTCCTAGCAGCTGCATCCGCCGTTGGTACCGCCCTTCCCAACCCGGACCGTGGTCAAGGGCCGTCGCTTCCAGCGCATCTGATTTCACCTCCTTCAAGTCACGCGTAATCCGGTGGCCGAACTAGTCCGCATCAACAGCGACCGGAGAGTCCACAGCAGGCGCTGCCGCGATCAGCTTAAGGACCGTCTTAATGTGATTCTTTGTTGGGGGGCATGGCGTCCGGCCATGCCTAATGCGGATCCACGGGCAACGAGCTCCTTGGCAAGCAGGCCTGAAAAAGCATGGAGTGCAGTTCGGATCGTTGCTCTCGTCACCATCAATCCAAAGTGCCTCCTTCGTTGAGTCCACCACCAAGGTCCCGTCACGCTGAAGTTGCCCAACGCGATTTCTTTCGTCATCCAGAGCGACCGTGCACTTATAGATCGCACCATCTGTGCCTATCACAAATGAATATGTTTGTGCGGCATAACAGACCGAACCACCAGGCTCCAGATTGCGATGCAGGAGAGCGATTGGGACGCCCTGCTTTATGGCCTCACCATGCAATTCCCACATCGCCACCTCGCCAGCTGTTCCGTAACACACAGGGAGCGTCGCATCGTTCGGACCACCCCATTGCCCTATGGGTCTGAAGTACGTCATGAAGCGCGGGTCCCCTTCAAACTCTTGGCCGATCATCCGGATTAACTCAGGCACTTGGTCGACACTGTTGCGATCGAAGTTGACACGCAGGGCAATGCCGAATCGCTGTTCCACGGGTCGGCGATGCATCTCACGTAGGTTCTCGAATATCGTGTCGAACGAACCACCACCACCCAGCAGCTTGCGCCGAGCGTTGTGGTAAACAGCTGGTCCATCGATCGTGATCTGATACCGATCTATCCGACAGGCAAGGAGGAGCATGTCTGCCATACTCGGCGTTAAGTTGAAGCCATTAGTCGTGATACCGGCATTGAACTCGATTCCATGACCCTCTGCGGTTGCGATGAAGTGGCGCGAAAGGTCTTCGATCACATCTGGAGCCGTTGTGGGTTCCCCGCCAAACCACTGTATCTCCAGGCTTCGGAGCTCCGGAGCACGCTTACAGACATAATTCTTTAGACCCTCCTGAACGGACCTCAACATGGTTCCGCGCTGGAAGGACTCGTAGCAGTAAACGCACCGAAAATTGCACGTTTCAGACGGCATGATGATCAGATTCAAATGATCGGTCCGGTTTCTATCCTCCTGCCGCAGTCGCGCTGCCAGGTCGAATTCGTTAATGCCTTCCGCAACCAAGAAACCACCCGTTCGAAGGTCTTCCAGAATGCCCGTGAGCGGTCCTTCTATTCCTTGGCGCCGTAGAGCCGAGACAACCATCTCAGTCTTCTCGGGTGGAATGACACCAACCGCACCGGTGTAACTGTTGTACAGGATGAGCCCGTCATCGGATTGAGCCCTCACGGTGAAACGTGACGGCACCCAGCGGCTTAACACTTCTGATGTTTGCACGCTTAACCCCCGCCGCACCAAAGTAACGCCACGTTAAGTATTGCCTAAATCTCGTGCGGGGTCAACGTCTAATTGAAGTAGTCGGAAAGTCCGCTTGGCGGACACGCGCCAAGGTCCTACGCTCTCGATGAAGGGTCCCCTGTCGAGGCGACAGATGCTTCCTGTCTCATGCTCGGGGGGCCTCGCCTGTCTCATCCCCCAAAATGCTCAGAGGAGAGCCACTAACCCTCGTACCAGAACTGGCACACGGCCAGGGCCGCGGGCGACGGACCGAACAGCCCAAGCGACGTGCAGTCGAGGCTTTGGATGAACCAGAGATACGTCGACGCCAGCTATGTCACCTCTTCATCGAGTGCCGAGCAGAAGCAGTTGGTTCAGCTCGTCAGCGCCCATTCCGACCACCGTGATCGCCCATATCTGCTCAGGCGACAATCCCGCGCGCCCGAGCACAATGACCTCGTCCCGAGTGAGTTTCTTGGCAATGAAAGCCGGCCGTGGACGCTCGGAGTGGAAAGCCATCCAGGCTCGCCGTGTCCTTCGATGGAATCGAAAGCCCTCGGCCGCCAGCTGCTGGCGCAGCTCGACCACCAAGCGCCCGGCCTCGTGCGGCACCCAGCGGCGGGCAGCACGGAAAACCGCGCTCGCGATGTCCCGCTTGCGCACGAGCCTCCTCGCCTGACGCTGGGAGATGCCGAACAGCGCAGCAACCTGCTTTGCCTCGAAGCCCAATCCAGCGAGGCCCTGACCAAGCAGAAGTCGATAGACCCCTGGCCGGATCTTCGGATCCTTCTTCAGTGCCTCGAGGAAAGGCACAACCATCTGGTACTCCTGGGGCAGCCGGTCCAGACGCTGAATCGTGGACCAGTGCTTGATCTTGCGCGCCTCGTAGAGCTCCTCGATGTAGGCGTAACGGGGCTCGTCCTTGATCCGTTTTCGGGCGAGTTCACGACTCACGCGTAGGCGCGAGCTCCGCCAGGCGAGCTCAAGATCTTTCCCTGTCGGCGCGATCGGGGCTCTCCGGCGATGGGCTAGCAAGCCGCGCAGTGACTCGATCCGGATGTAGTAGGCGCCGTGCGGACCTCTGTTGGCCTTGAGGCGCCCGCTGCGAATGCGCAGCCGCAGCGTCTCGATATGACAGCCGAGGCGCTTGGCTGCGACGTCCAGCTTGATTAACTTGGACCTGGTCTTGCGCTTCAGTGAACCGGTGGCCGGGTGACCACCGCTGGCCGCACTCTTACTCCGGGTCCCCAATTCCCATCTCATCCTGCAGCTTCAAGGCTGCGGTCACAGAGTTGCGCATTGTGAGTAATTAGAAGCGATTAGGCCGACTTCGCCCCTTCAGTCCGGGGCGCCGCCTACGTCGCTTCTGCCCCAATAAACAGCTTGGAGAGCCACAGGACTCTATTGACCGAAGTCCGCCCGTCGACAAGCGACGCGGAAGACAGGGTCGGCCGAAGGCGATTTCGAGAAATCCTCCATCCAGCTGTCATTGGTACTCCTGCTCGCGGTCATTCACGTGCGCCAGCTGCCGATCTTGGGGGCTGGAGTCCCGCCCCCTCCCACCCACAGGAGGTCCGCATGAGATCAGTTGTCCGCCATAGTTTGCTGCCGGGAGCTGTCGCCCTCGGCATCACGTCGCCGACGCCATCACCTGGTCAGCTCGACTCCGCGACCCAGGGCGAGCAACAGCTCGAGCGGTTCCAACAACTCGGCAGCTCGATCAACCTGGCGATCCAGCACGCGCTCGTGTTCGCCATCCACGCGCTCACGTTGTTTGCGGAGCTCCTGCACGAGACGCTCCTCCGCTGTAGCCGCTTCCGACTGGCGTTCGGGCGGCGGCAAGGACGGCCGCCTTCTCGGCACGGCTAACTCCTCGTTAATGCCGGATCCGGCGGCGGCGATGAAGGCGTTCGAGGTCGCGCGGAACGATGGCGGTAGGCCGTCCTCGGCTGTTTTCAATCTCCGACCCGATGGGGGGTCCAACGCTGGACCCCTTGGCGCATCCGCTGGGCGAGGGGCCTCGGTAGGGCTTTGACGCTCACGCCACCTGGCCTCCACCCGGCCGGCGTTCCCACCACGACGGCTTGCCGATGCAGTCGGCGATCGGCCGCTCGTTGGGCTGGATGGGCGCCAGCTGGTTGAGCGGAGTTCGCCTCCGGAGCTTGGTTACCTGGTGGGGTGGCGCTTCGGGGGCGCGAATCTCGACCGGCAGCCAGATGGATCCGATAGGACCCCACTCTCGCAGCCGATAGGCGGTGGTGGTCCAAAAGCTGCAGCAGCTCTCGTGGCCGAACCGCGGCCGCTCGCGCCAGATGGTGTGCTGAAGCTTGTCCTCACGGTCGTCGGTGGGGACGACGAAGAGAACGTGGTGCAGCTCGGCGTCGCGGTAATGCTCGAAGTGGCCGACGTAGGAGCCGATCTTCTGGCGCAGGCGAGCCAGCGACTCGGTCGCCCGATCCCACTCCAGGTCGAAGATGATCCGGCCGCCGGCTGCCAGATAGACCCCACAGCCGTCCGGCGTGGGGACGGGCCACTTGTACTCGCGGGCCGTCGCCCGGCGCTCGGCCCGGACGTGCTCTTCGCCGTACCAGACAAGCAAGCCCTCATCCTTGCGCTGGCGGCTTTGCATGATCACCGCGATGAAGAACTGGTTGGCCTCCAGGTCGTGGGTGGCGTGCCAGCAGTGGTCGCGGGCGTCGTGGCTTCGCTCGACGTAGTCCCGGGAATCATCGTCGTGCCAGTCGGCGAGCACACGAGCTCCCTCGGCTGAGATCAGGAGCAGCGAATGACGGCGACGAACGCCTGGGGTTTCGATGACTTTCCAGGAGTAGATGAGACCGAGATGTTTGAGGGACTGGAGTCGCATCTGACAGGAGCGGAGGCTGGGGAAGAAGAGTTCTTTGACCTGGAGGGTGTTCAGGTAGCGGTGGTCGTGGAGAGATTGGAGGATGAGCAGGTCGCGTTGGTTGAGGCTTCGGTGTAGTCGATTGAGTTGAGTCTGCGAAGGACGAGCTTCGCTTTGAGGAGGAAGGTCTCTGAGGATGATCGGATGAGTTGGGATGAGAGACCGTCCTGGTTCCTGTGGCGGGCCGAATTGAGTTCGGGAGGCCTGCGCTTCGGCCTTCGCTTCCTGAGGCGCAGGCCGCAGCGAATCCCCAGAAGCGAAGGCCGGAGCGAAGCCGAGCTCATCGCCGGCGTCGTCCACATCGTCCTCGAGCGGGTCTGAGTGGGGCGGCATCATTGACTTCGGCTCCCGAAGCCCATGGCCGATTCCATGCATACCGTCGAGCCAGCCGCGCGTTGCCCAATGCTCTTCCCGGGCGATCGCGGGAGAGCGCTCGCAGGCTCACCAGCGGGCGCCCGCCGTGCGCTCGCCGTGCGCACGCTGCTCGGTATGCATCGATTGCGGCGGGGGCCGGAGTCCGGCCCCCGCCGGCAACGCCCCCACACCTGGTCGTGCCTGGGGGCTGGCCATTGACGTCCATCGAGGTCGGGCGTGGAGAGCCAGATCGCCTTCGGCCGACCCCTGTCTTGCCACTCAGCTCCGCGCCGAGGGCCCCGGGTCTTCGAATGCCGAGGGCGTGCCAACAAGCGTTCTTGTGCTTCTACTTATTCACAATGTGGACGATTCGTGTCCTTGACCTTGAAACTGCAGGAGTGAGTTGAGAACGCGACGGCGCGTGAAAGGACGCCTGCTCAAACTCGACCGGGTGGCTGAACTGCTCGGCTGTCATGTCGAGACGCTGCGGCTGCGGATACGAAGCGGCAGTTTGAAAGCCGTTCGCGGTCCCCATGGCGCCTACTTCATCTCCGGCAGGTCGCTCGCAGGTCTGCGTGTGCGCAAGCGGTCGCCTCGTCAACCCCGGACGCCAACAGCCGAAGATCTGGAGTTGGGATGGCGGACGGTGATAAGACGCCTCAGGCGGGCGCCCGCCGCTCACGAAGAGGTGGTGCCTTTTCTGGAGGCGCTGAAGATCAATCGCGCCATCAACCTGGGTGCCTATCGGCTTGTCTGCGCCGGCGGCCTCCACGAACTCGGCTTCAAGGTCGACGACATCGCGGCGCAGCTTGGCGTCTCAGCTCGTCACGCTCGGCGCTTGATCGGTAAGCACCCCGGTGTTGCAGTCGCCAAGGCTGCCCACCGGTGGGCGCCCCTCGAGGCGCGCCGCATCGTGCGCGCCCTGCGCGCTCAGCTTCAGGCTGAAGGCATTCGGTTTCACCAGTGGGTGATGCGAGGCAGGCGCCGGGCCGGCCCACCGACCCATCCCGATCGGCCACGACCGGCTTTTAAGGTCAAGCGGCTCCTGCCGGACGAAAAGGCCGGACTTCGGCGAGCCGGACTGTCGCCCGAGCAGGTTTGGGCCATCAACATCGTCGGCCTCGGCTCTGACGAACTGAATGAACTCCTGCTCCGCGGCTCTCGATGAAAGGTCCTCATTCTCGCAACGCTGAGCATTGCGATGTTCAAGAGGGTAGACCAGGCATTCTGGTCTTGACGTCAGCTCACGGGACTCAGCACGTGGTATCGGCATCGAAGCCGGAAGATGTCGACTGGACGAGCCAGACCGGCGAGCTGGTGAAGGGAGCTGTACAGGAGCCGCCGGCAGTCTCCCAATCGGCGGCGACGCTGGCGGGGGTGAAGTTACCGCCGGTGATGGCCGACCACATCGAGGCGCTGGAGTAGATGCCGACCGGCAGCCCCGACTCGGCCAGGATTGTGACTGCGCCCTGAATCGCAAAGCGGTTCAGGCTCAGGTCGCTCGAGGACCAGCTGTCGGCCGTCTCGACGTCGAGCCACCACGCTGCCGGGCTGGTGGCGCCCTGCTGGGTGGCGTAGCTCATCGACGTCTGCGCCTCACTGCAGCCGATCGCCCAGGCCTGCTCCTGCCTACGGGTTCCAGGAACCGACATGGAGAGGGTCGAACAGCTGGGGGCGATGTCCCTGCGGTAGGCGCCCGAGTAACCCATGTTGATGTACAGCGAGGGGGCGATCGATGTCGGCGCTGCCGCATACTCGGCCGAGAGACAGCTGCTGTAGCTGAACGGCCGGCCGCCGTTGACGCCGACGATGCCGAACGTGCCCGCGGGCGCTGGCGCGCCGCACTGCGGGTAGGAGACGTCGTAGCCGGCCCTCAAGCCCGCATAGGGGTCCGTTGCCGCCAGGGCCCCCATTGCGGTCGAGATGGTCACGAAGGCAACGGAGGCAAGCGAAGCTGCGATCCTCAGCCAGCCTCGGGCGGACGGCGACAGTGCGTTCAAGCGGCAAGCAGACATAACCGCAACCTCCTGGCTTAGGCGGCCACCGCCATGATCATAGGCCGCCCGCAATCCTTCAAACGTATGCTGCTGTTTCAGCGTTAAGCAAATGCCTATTGACACTTGCCAGGATGTTAATTATGCTCCGGAATCAAGGGCCTGGGATGGTGCGGCCAACGCCAAACGGGCCAGGGTGGCGGGGAACAAGGAGCTGGGGATGGGCAGGCGAACCAGTTGTTGGCGCCGAATCACCGCGCTGCTTACAGCGGGCGTTCTGTCTTTTAGCCTGTTAGGCGTCGCCTGGCATCCCGCCTTCGTCATCCGCGCGAAGGCCGCCGGATCAGCTTTAACCCCCTTTGTTGCTTACGCCGACAACCTGCGCGCGAGCGGTTTCTTCCCCAATCCGTGGCAAGGCTCGCCCAACGTCAATTTCATCGGCACCGGGCCGACTTACGACAGCGGGGCAATCCGGATCCACAACAGCGCCGCCACCGCGGCCACTGTTGACGACGTCTCTGTAACCATCGGGTCCAGCACGTTCGACCTTTGGGGGACGGGCCTCAACGTGCCGGCTGGTGGCGATCTAATACTGGCTCAGACCAGCGGCACCCAGAACTTCGATTCCTCCGACGTCAGCGGGGTGTACAACTGCACACCTTCCGGGCTGATCCCCCAGGTCACGGTCACGGTAGGGGGTGTTCCAACTACATACCCAGACAGCAGTCAAGTCCTGAATACCGGCGGCATCGATCTGGCCGGCTGCCCGTTAGGTACCAACGAATCGCAGCCGTGGAGCCTGCTCGGAGGCGGCCTGACCGCGAAGCAGCTGTACGGGAAGGTGAACTCAGCCTCCCCCCAGATCTCGTACTGCCACCACGGCGATGCCGTGAACTGTGCAACCGGCAACTTCACCGAAACCTTCGAAGAGATGAGGGTGCCCGGCCGCGGCTTGCCGCTCGACCTCGGGCTCACCTACAACAGTCTTGCCGCGTCTCAGAACTCCCCGGTCGGCTACGGGTGGAGCTTCAGCTACGGCATGCAGCTGATCGTGAACACGACCGCCGGTACCGCCACAGTCGTCCTGGGCAACGGCAACAACGTGCCTTTCACCCTCTCCAACAGCACCTACGTGGCGCCGGCCTGGGTGATGGCGACCCTGACCCAGAACGCGGACGGAACGTTCAGCTATCTCGAGAAGCGCACCCAGCTCCAGTACGTCTTCTCCTCCTCGGGTCAATTGATCAAAGAAATCGACCGCAATGGCTACACCACCAGCCTCGCCTACAACTCAAGCGGCCAGCTCAGCACCGTCACCGACCCGGCCGGCCGCAGCTTCACGCTCAGCTACGGAAGCAACGGTGATCTGGCCGGCGTAAGTGATCCAGTGAGCAGAACTGTCGGCCTCGCTTACGACAGTGCGGGCAATCTGAGCAGCATCACCGACGTCGGAGGCGGCGTCACCAGCTTCACCTACGACAGCTCCCACGATCTGCTCACCATGAAGGATCCCAGGGGCGGGGTCCTCACCAACACTTACGACAGCCAGGGCCGGGTGACCTCCCAGGTCGATCCCATGAACCGGAAGACCACCTACAGCTACCTGGCCGGAACGACGACCATCACCGATCCCAACGGCAACGTTACTCGGGAACACTTCAGCAACAACGAGGTGGTGGCGATCACCCGCGGTTATGGAACTGCACAGGAAGCGACATGGAACTATATCTACGACCTCAACACGCTCGGGCTGACCAGCGCGACCGATCCCAACAACCACACAACGACATTGTCCTGGGACGCCAGCGCCAACATGCTCAGCAGCACAGATGCTCTCAACCGCACCACATCCCTCACCTACGACTCGTTGAACGACCTTACCTCGGTTACCGATCCGCTTAAGATCGCCACCAGCTTCACTTACGATTCGCGTGGCAATCTGCTGACGGCGTCGAGGCCGCTGACCGGAACCGGCCAAACCCAAACGGGCAGTTTCACCTATGGAGACAGCTCGCATCCCGGCGACGTGACGGGCATGACCGACCCCGACGGTCACACTTTGACTTTCTCGTACGACGCCTACGGCGACCTGACCTCGGTCACAGACGCGCTCGGTGACAAGACCGCGTATGGATACGACTCGATCGGACGGCAGACCTCAACGGTCAGTCCCAACGGCAATGTCACCGGGGGCAACCCGTCTCAGAACACCACCACCTATTCCTACGATTCGTTCGCCGACGTGACCGGGGTTACCGATCCGCTAGGACACAGCACGGCGTCCACCTACGATGCCGACCGCAACCTGAGCAGCCTCACCGATCCTGATGGGAACAAGACCCAATACACATACGATGCTGACAACGAGCTCACCAAGGTTACCCGTGCCGATGGGACCACCCTCAACAACGGCTACGATGGCAACGGCAATCTGACCAGCCAGACCGACGGCAACAATAACTCCACAACGTACGCGTACGACCCACTTAACCGTGTCAGCTCCGTCACTGATCCGCTGAAGCGGACGACCATTTACGCATATGACAGCGCAGGCAATGTGATCGCTCTCACTAATCCCTCCAATCTCACGACGACATTCTCCGTCGATCAAGCCAACGAGCTGACTGCCATCACTTACGCGAGCAGCAACACACCCAACGTCGCCTACACCTACGACGCTGACGGTGAGCGTACGACGATGAGCGACGGCACCGGCAAGACAAGCTACAGCTACGACTCGCTCAACCGCCTGACCTCGGTCACCAATGGCGCTGGCCAGACGATCGGCTACGCCTATGACCTCAGTGGCAACGTGATCGCTATCACGTACCCGAACGGAAAGCAGGTCACGCGCAGCTTCAACGCTGCCAACGAGATCGCATCGGTCACTGACTGGCTGAACAACGTCACCAGCTTCGGTTACGACGCCAACGGCAACCTGGTCACCCAGAATTACCCCAACACCACCAAGGCCTCTTTCACTTACGACGCCGCTAACGAGCTGAACCAGATCGTCGACAGCAAGTCCGGGACCACCTTTGCCAGCTTCGCCTACACCCGAGACAAGGCGGGGTTGTTGACCTCGACTAGTCCGACTGGAGTCAGCCAAGGCAACGAGACGTACACCTACACCGCCCTCCAGCAGCTGGCCAGCGTGAACGCGTCCGCATACAAGTACGATGCCGGCGACAACATCACCCAGCTCAGCTCCGGGGCCAGCCTCGGCTACGACGCGGCCAACCAGCTCAAGAGCCTCACCCAAGGTGGTTCCAGCACCACCTACGGCTTCGACGCGCAGGGCAACCGGACCTCGGTCACCCCGCCCGTAGGTGCGAGTACCACTTATACCTACGACCAGGCCAACCGCCTGATCCAGGCCACCGTTCCGGCCCACCAGGGAGTGGTGGCGGCGGGCTGGTTCCACAACTTGGCCGTACGCAGCGACGGCACCGCCTGGGCCTGGGGCCGTAACAACTTCGGTCAGCTGGGCAATGGCACCACCAATCAGTCCGATGTCCCGGTCCAGGTCAGCAACCTGAGCGGCGTGATCGCAGTCGCGGGCGGCGCCTACCACAGCGTGGCCCTCAAGTCGGACGGCACCGTCTGGGACTTCGGCTACAACGGAGACGGCCAGCTGGGCACCGGGACGACCACCAACTCCTCGACGCCGGTCCAGGTCAGCAACCTCAGCGGCGTGATAGCGGTGGCGGCCGGATGTGACCATACCCTGGCGCTCAAGTCGGACGGCACCGTATGGGATTGGGGCTACAACAGCTACGGCCAGCTGGGCAACGGGACGACCACCAACTCCTCGACGCCGGTCAAGGTCAGCAACCTCAGCGGGGTGACTGCGATCGCCGGCGGTTGTTACCACAGCCTGGCGCTCAAGTCGGATGGGACAATCTGGGCTTGGGGTGACAACCACAACGGCCAGCTTGGCAATGGCACCACTACCAACTCATCGACGCCGGTCCAGGTCAGCAACCTGAGCGGCATCACGGCCATCGCTGCCGGCGAGTACCACAGCCTGGCCGTTCGCAGTGACGGCACGGCCTGGGCTTGGGGCTACAACCAGAACGGGCAGCTGGGCAATGGAACCACCAAGCAGAGTACGACTCCGGTGCAGGTCAGCAACCTTACCGGGGCCCAGAGTGTGGCTGGCGGCGGCGGTCACAGCCTTGCCATCACCTCAGGTGGCGCGGTCTGGGCCTGGGGCCTTAACAGCTATGGTCAGCTCGGCAACGGGACCACCACTAACTCCCCGACGCCGGTACAGGTCAGCAATCTGACCAATGCTGCGGCCATCAGCGGCGGGGTCGACCACAGTCTCGCCTCAACGACCGCTGGTCTTGCCTGGGATTGGGGCAACAATCAGTTCGGGCAGCTCGGCAACGGGACGACGAGCAACTCCTCGACGCCCGTGCAGGTCAGCAATCTCAGCTCGGTGCAATCTCAGACGAACGCCTCGTATGCCTACAACGGCGACGGGCTACGCACGAGCAAGACCGTGAACAATACTTCCGAGGCATTCACGTGGGACGTGGCTGGCGGGTTGCCACTCTTGATTCAGGATGCGGGCACGCAATTCGTATACGGCCCCTCCGGTCTGCCGATCGAGCAGATCAACTCATCCGGCACCGCGACCTTCCTGCATCAGGATCAGCTGGGCAGTACCAGGCTCCTCACTGACGCCTTCGGAAATGTTGCCGGAACCTACACCTATGGCGCTTACGGATCAGTTACTTCCCACACCGGCACCGCCAGTAGTGCCCTTGAGTTTGCCAGCCAGTATTTCGATTCCGAAACCGCCCTGTACTACTTGCGGACCCGGTACTACGACCCCACGACGGGGCAATTCACGTCCCTCGACGCCGCCGTTGCCAGCACCAGGGAGCCGTACGGATACGTGCGAGACAACCCTCTAAATGCCACCGATCCTTCGGGACGATGCGACGCACAAGCGTGGCTCTTTGTAGGAGGTTGGTGCGCGGTCGAGATTGTCGCTCCGTATCTCAAGGGCACCCCCGTCGCTAAACCGCTGCAAACCGTTGCCCAGGTCTACTACAACGCTTGGGACTGGACACTAAAACAGCCGGCTGCGCAGTGGATACAGGAACGCGGCGTGGACGTTTCCGCAAACGCTTTGCAGGGATGCGAAACATGGAAGGACTGGGCAGTGGGCTTTGAGTCACCCTACCAACCATTAGTAGAGGGTGGCCTATGCGCCATCGGTGCGATCGCGAATCAAATCCCGGGAGTTGATCCGGGAAGTCCAATAAAGTATCCGACTGGCAGCGCGATGACCAGAGCTAGGTCAATGACGTTACTACTGGCGGCAAATGGCTGCGACCCCGGCAAGCAACAGGGATCGTGAGGGAACCGACGCGACTTACGCGCTCTCTTCAGATACTGCTCCCCGCTTACTTCAATGTCGGGTGGGTGGTGGCGTGCGCTCAGGCGTGGCCGACCATCAGCAGGCCTCTCGCTACTGGACAACGACTTGGCGCGGTGATCATTATCGCGGCAGTCGCTCCTTTGACAATTATCTTGGCGCTGCTTACCTATGGAAGCCTGAAGTTGTGGCGATGGGCATTTTGGGCCTATTTGGTTCTCTTAGTGTCGTTTGACGCAATGGTCATTCAGGATCGTCTCTTTCAATCGCTGTACCAAACATTCTTTAGTGCAGTAGGGCTGGTGCTCTCAGTCGCTTCTCTGATCGGCCTTGTTCGTTTTGGGCTGTGGGCCATGAAAAAGGCCACAGTAGCGATGTCTCAATAAGCGAGGTCTGATCCGCATCCATATCAGCGGCAAGAAGTTGGGTCATTGAAGCAGGATCGCCAGTTTCAAGATCTCGCGCACCGACGATAGCCAACCTTTCGCTCACGCTGGCGAATTCGCCGTCGGGCGCTTTGAGCTTGCTGCCGATGCTGGTTGCGTTCACTCTCCCGGCGCCCTATTTCCGTGGACACCTGTTTGGGAGGTAGGCTCCCTGTGACAGGAGGTGTCCATGAAACCCGCAGACGTTGCAGGAAGCAACGAAGGCCGGGGTCGTTTCTCGGCTCGTCGTAAGACCAAAGCCATCCTTCGATTGCTCCGAGGCGAGGACATCGACATCGTCTCTCGCGAGCTCGGGGTCACCGCTGCCACGGTGACGGGATGGCGTGATCACTTTCTCGCCGACAGACAGGCTGCGCTGAAGACGCGGCAGCCGGACGCGCGTGACGAAGATGTGATGCGAATGAAGGCCAAGATCGGCGACCTGACGATGGAGAACGAGCTCCTCTTCGAAGAAGCGCGGAGGTTGAAGCAGCACCTCCCTTTGGCATCCCGGAGGTCGAGGACATGAGCCGGTCAAGGGCACTGTCATCGCTGATTCTGAGTTGGGAGAAAGCTTTTCTCAAACCCGAGGGCGCTGATGCCATCCGATACCTCAAGCTGGGGCGTCAGGATGAAGGTTCGAAGAGCGTCCACCAAGGGGCGCATTTGCTCGAGCCGGTCGCGGTGGGCTCTGATGAGTTCGAGGACACCGCCGCGGAGTTCGCCGGGTCGGTTCAAATAGTGTCCCGCCTCCCCGACCAATTTCCGAACTCGGAATCATCCAGAAGGCGGAGCTAACGTGATAACTCCGCTGTACTACTGCACAAATTCTGTACAAATTTGGCTAGCCGTCTCGCGTCACAAGAGACGTCAGTACTGCAACCAGTACCACGGGGAAGTGCTAGCCAAGGCCGCCGCGCCGCGCAGCGGGCCCAGAGGGCTACCGGACATACCAACGCGAATACCGTCGCGCGCGCCGAGCGCGTTTCCGTCGGGAGAGGGAAGATGGATGACTGAGCTACAGGAGGTCGCGCAGGGGCTCGGGACGGAGCGTTTTGAGACCGTCCTATTGGCGGACGCGTGGCGGCATGACGGGGGGGTGAGGGGTAGTCGAGGCCACGACCCAATTCCCCTGCCCTCAGTCAGAAACCGTACCGAGGAGTTGAGAGTACCCTGCGGCTAAATGAGCGCCGAGCCGCCCCCTCCGCCGCATCAGGTATCGCCGGACGGCATGTTCTACTGGGACGGGACGCGCTGGATGCCAACAGCCAGCCCCGGGCAGCTCCCTGCGCAGCATGACTTTTACGCGCCAACGCCATATATCGAGCCGCGGCGGAGAGGGGTTCCGAATGCCGTCGTCATCACGGTCGGCGTCGTGGTAGCGCTCTTGATCACGGCTATGGCGAGCGGCCTTGGCGTCTATGTCAATCACACTCGAAGCGGGTCGGCGGTGTCATCGGCGACCAGCTCGCCGACGCCGAATGGACCTCGTCCCACGCAGCTGAGCGCCGGCAGCGGAATCGAAGTGTTCACGGACGACTTCCACGACCCGTCGTCCGGCTGGTTCGCTGGAACGACTCCTTCCGGCACCGTCTCCGGGTACTCAGGCGGTGCTTACGTAATCGACGCACAAGGCTCCCTCAACCACTACACGTTCTCCCCGTACTCCGTGCCGCTGCCGCAGGCAAGCGCGACGATTACGGCGACGCAGACGAGTGATGCGCCGCCTGGTGCTGGCTTCGGCGTCATATGCCAGCAGGGCACTGGCCAGCAGGTGATTCGCTACCAGTTGTACGTCACGGTTGGGGCTGTATTTCACGTCTCTGTATACAAGGGACCCGATAGTCCGACCAATCTGGCCTCGATCATCAAGCGGGGCACGTCCCGGGCTGGGCCGGGATCGATACCGGTCACCATCGTCGGCGAGTGCCTCACCGCCGCGGATGGGAAGTCCACTCGTCTGGTTCTATTCGTCAACGGAGTCATGGCGGCCGACGTCACAGATCCGTCGGCAGTTCCCGGTTCCGGTTGGCGGATGGGGATTGTGGCCCCGAGCGAAACGATCAGGAATTCGACGGTGACGGTCACCCGCTTCGAGGAACGCGACCTGTCCCGATAGTGTGGTATCCGTGCTGCGGGGATTACTACGTGGTCGGACTAGCGCGTCGGCAGCCTACTTTTGTGGCGCCGCGAAGATTGTCGGGTTTCCATACACGACGGAGTTTCATTGCGTGTTGCCCAGACTCGACCCACCTGCTACAACCAGCCGCGTGCACCAGAACTACAAGCCCGCGTTGCCGATGCCGTGCCCCATCTGTAAGAGCGGAACCGTCAATCCGTGCACTGAGGAGCGCGACCCCGACGTGGTGGGGTGCTGCAATAACCCGGACTGCGACTTTCGGATGGAGGGGCGGGATTGGCTGACCGGCCTGCGCAGTCGCCCCTTCGTCGACCAGGAGCTGCCCCGCATCCTGGGCACGGCGGTGGACGAAGGCACCAACCTCGAGGTCGCGCTCCTCGACATCGATCACCTCAACCTGGTCGTCGGCAACTACATGCACCTGGTCGGGGACCAGGTCCTGGTCCAACAGAGGCTCTCCGGAGACAGGTCGGCGCCGTTAGGCGATATCACGGTTGCGGCTGAGGTGTCGAGCGAATCTGATACAGCCCAAGTCGTCGGGATCGATCGGCTCGGTGGTCTCATTCACGAGTATGTTCGGGCGGCGTGACACGAGTTGACCAGACATCGTTACCGGGACACGACCCAGGCGGGGGAAACCGCCGATCTCCACAGATGTCCGCCAGCTCGTCATCCGGATGGCCCGTGAGAATCCAGCCTCGGCTACTTGAGCTGCGAGGGGAGAGGGGAGCTGTAGCTTGGCCACCGGTGGCGGCGAACAGCATTCGCTCGATACTTCTGGCAGCTGGTGTTCTGCCAGCGCCTCGGCGATCGGGGATGAGGTGGAAGCAGTTCTTTCGGGCGCATGCCGAGACAAGAGCGTGCCCTTCTCCAGCGCCTGCCGGTTTTCGTTGTTCATTTCCTTAGCGACGGCGCCGATACGGACTAAGATTTCAGGATCCCACATTAGAAGGCGTCAGGAGTAGGAGGGTGCCATGCGAAGGTTTCTGGCCACGATCGGCGTAGCGAGCGTTGCGTTGGCCGCCGGCGCCATCCAGGCTAGTTCGCTAGTCGCGGCCGCCAGCAACGGCAATTCTGCGACTGCTCATCTCACCCTCAAGGGTTACTTCTCGCCCAAGAGCATCACCTCAAGCGGCGAGCTGGCCCCCCAGCTCGACCAGCAAACGCCGCCGCACCAGCCCATGAGTAAGACCATCCGCCATACGTCGGCGTCCGGCACCCCCGACATCGCCGGCAACAGCATCACTACCACCCCCTCCGCTGCTGGTTGGAACGGTATTTCGCACCTCGACCAGCGCTTGGCCGGAACGGGCGCCTACACCAATACTCAGTTCAGCCTGGAGCCCCCGGACCAGGGCCTGTGCGTCGGCAACGGCGACGTACTGGAGGCAGTCAACAACGCTTACCAGGTCTACAACACGACGGGCCAATCGCTGACTCCCCCAATCGCGCTGAGCCAGTTCTACCTGCTGGCCCCCGAGGTCGTCCGCAACCCGGACGGTACCTCGGGGCCGTTTGGACCGTTCATCAGTGACCCCAAGTGCTACTTCGACCCCCTCAGCCATCGCTGGTTCCTGACCGAGCTCGAGCTCGAAGTTGACTCCTCCACCGGCAATTTCACGGGCGGCTCAGACGAGCTGATCGCGGTCAGCACGACCGACGACCCCATCCTGCGCTGGGCGATCTACAGCTTCTCGACCACCGACGCGAGTCGTGCCGGCTGCGGCTGCTTTGGTGACCAGCCGCTGATCGGTGCCGACGCCAATGGCTTCTACATTTCCACCAACGAGTACGGCGTCTTCACGAGCGCCTATTACGGCGCTCAGATTTACGCGATATCGAAGGCTGCCCTGACCGCCGCCAATGCAGTGAACCCGCCGCTGGTCACGCATATCGACGCGGGCCTCAAAACGTTGTCCCAAGGCGGTCTCGCTTACTCGGTCCAACCGGCTACCTCGCCAACAACCTCGGGCTGGGACATGGACAACAACGGGACGGAGTACTTCTTGAGCACCACCGACTGGAGCACGGGGCCGGCGCTCGGCGTCCGCGCCACAACGATCGAAGTGTGGGCGCTCACCAACACGGCCTCGCTGGCGACGATCAGCCCCTCTGTCAGCCTGAGCAACTTCGCCCTAAGCAGCGAGCTCTACGCACAGCCACCCAATGCTGAGCAGGCTCCCGGCCCCACACCGCTGGCCAAGGCTCTCAAGGACCACCTGGAGCTGATCGATACCAACGACGACCGCATGAACCAGGTTGTCTTCGCGGACGGCAAGCTCTGGAGCGCAGCAAACACCGCAGTCCAGCCGCCGAACGGCCCCGTCGTAGCGGGCATCGCCTACTTCATCGTTAACCCTGACGACTCCACCGGCACCCTCTCGGCCTCGATGGCCCAGCAGGGCTATGTCGGCGCGGCCAGAGAAGACGTTATTTTCCCGTCCATCGGCGTCACCGCCGGAGGTGACGCAATGATGGCCTTCACCCTGGTCGGACCGGACTTCCACCCCAGCGCCGCCTACACGACCTTGAGCGTCACTGACGGTGCTGGCGCCATCCACATCGCCGCCCTTGGCGAGTTGCCGGATGACGGGTTCACCGGCTACCGTCTCGAGGGCGGTTCGGGACACGGTCGGTGGGGCGACTACTCCGCCGCCGTGGCTGACGGCAACGGCAATGTTTGGATGGCGACCGAATGGATCAAGAACGCACCCCGAAGCTTCTACGCCAACTGGAACACGTTCGTCTACGAGGTCACCCCGTAGTCAGCACTGGTTCTTAGGAGGGGGCGGGCCCTCTGTGGCCCGCCTCCTTCCTCGGCTCGCGCTATTCGTCTACTGCAGTAGACGAGTTGATCGAAAGTCAGTTATCCTATCCGTTAAGGTGGGCGCGTGAGCGGCCAAGTCGTCCTCCGAAGAATTGGAGAAGCGGGCTGCGTGCCGGGACCAGTCCGTCGGCGAGGGAGTCACGTGAGGATCGAATGCGAGGCGGGCAGATGCCGAACAACGGTGCCCGTGCACCGTGGTCAAGACCTGCCTGCCGGAACGCTCCGGGCGATCGAGCGCGACATCGAGGCATGCCTTGGCCGACGTTGGCTTCAGGGGAGCCGGCGATGAGAGACCGGGTCGTCGCCAAGATTCGCCGCGACAGCGACGGCAATTGGCTTGTGACCTTCCCGGAAATCAAAGGGGCACATACCTATGGCCGTTCACTGAACCAGCTGCGGCGAAGGATTCCAGAGGTCCTACGCCTATGGGATCAAGACCCCACTCGCCTTGAAATCGTCGAAGTCTTAGAGCTTCCAACCGGCCTGCGGCAAGCCATCTCGCTTGCCACTAGACAGCGCCTTGAACTGGAGAAGCGGAGCCGGGCTGTTCAGCGAGATATGGAGAAGACGATCCGACTCCTTCAGAGCCAGCTCAGGCTCGGGGTCCGTGACAGTGGTGAGCTGCTTGGGATCTCGCCCCAGTACGCTCACAAGCTGCGCCATCGGACAGCAGCAGGCCGTCCGTCTAGTGTTCGCAAAGCGCCGTCCAGCCGTCTACCTCGGTAGACGCTCTGTGTAGTAGTTCATGTAGTAATCCGGGCGATCACGGCGGCTGAACTCGCCTTGGAGCGGTCCGACCGGTGCTCGGAATGAACTCAAGACCCTCGGAAACAGTTTCGGTGGACGAGACCACGGGAGATTCGGGACCGTGAGACCCCGGGTTCAAATCCCGGGCCCCCGACCATTTTTGTATTCGAAATCGGCGATTTCCGAGTCTCTGTGGAGTCAGCGGCACACAGCTGGATCACAATTTCCTACGGAGCAACCAAACCGTGGCGGTGTAAACGGTGTTGTCGTAGGCCAGGGTGAGATCGCTGGACACCGAGCGGTGGCCACCTAGCGTCCCAAGCTGGCGGACGCACAGGGCAGGACCGTGAGGCATCAATGTTCAAGCTGAAAGACCCTACGACTCCGTTGTCACCTGGCCCACAGGGTTGATTCGTCAGAGTTAAGCGATCCGCCCGCACGGTGCGGCTTATGGCCTAAGGCTGGCGATGTTACATTGCATTCGCAAGGCGATGGGGCTCGCCGCGGGATACGCATCCCTGGAATCGCTCCCAGTTGAGCTAATAGCCCCTGACCACCAAATCTGGAGGTTAGGGTGCAAGGCAAAACTACAAAGGACCAACACAAGACCCCGAGCGCGAGTCTGGCCAGGTCCGCGTTAGTCTTCGTCGTCCTCATCGGCATCGTCAGCCTCTTCTCCGACATGACTTATGAAGCGGCTCGGGGCATTAACGGTGCGTTTTTGGCCGTCCTGGGTGCATCAGCCGTGGTCGTCGGAGTCAGTTCGGGCTTGGCGGAGCTGCTTGGCTACCTAG
>Ga0307373_10003875_pt1 | contig 25552 bp, 23 predicted proteins | sample OX2MG_FD_202534 | JGI IMG/M metagenome (GOLD analysis project Ga0307373, IMG submission 202534) | Soil microbial communities from Risofladan, Vaasa, Finland - OX-2 | ecosystem: Environmental > Terrestrial > Soil > Coastal area > Acid sulfate soil | place: Finland: Risofladan, Vaasa | collected...
TACGAGAAGCCCAGCGTTCGCCGGAAGAAGAAGACCATGGCGGCTCGGAAGCGGCGGGCAAAGCAGGTTTAGGCCCAACTCAAGTCCCCGCATCTGGAGTAGCGGTCTCGTTCTCACGCGCTCTCAGTGTGTCGGAGCGTCGCTTTGCCCGCGATTGCGAGCTTTCCCAGTTGCTTGAGGAGGCGCTCGTCGATCTGGGGCTGAGCGGCTCCTCGGTGGCGTGTCGGCTGACCACGGCCCACGAGGTTCGACGGCTGAACCGGCGCTTTGCGGGAGTCGACGCCGCCACAGATGTGCTGTCCTTTCCGGCCACCGATCTGGGGGATAGCAGTGGCTTTCGCATCCCTCCGGGAGAGAGCGAACAGTTGGGAGACATCGTGATCTCCGTCCCGACAGCCGTCCGCCAGTCCGAAGAGGCAGGCGGCGATCCCACCGCGGAGCTCTGTCTCCTTGCGGTTCATGGTCTGCTGCATCTGCTGGGGCATGATCATTACCTGGCAGGCGAAGCATCGCGAATGACCGCAGCCACCCGCCAACTGCTCGCCAGGCACGCAGCCCGCCGCGGCGTCTTACCGCCTCAGGTTCCGCAGCTGCAGCCGTCCGCGTGAGCGTTTCACCCCTTCTCGTGATTGGACTTGGCAACCCCGGGCCGGACCACCGCCACCAGCGTCATAACGTAGGAGCCGAAGCGGTCCAGGCCCTGGGCGACAGGGTCGGAGCTAAGCGTGGTCGATATTCTGGGCCGGCCACCGTTGCCCGAGCGCAGTGGGGCCAAACGGAGTTGATCCTCGCGCAGCCACTTACCTTCATGAACTCATCTGGTCAGGCCGGCGCTCACCTGACCCGCACATTTGGTGTGGAGTTGGATCGAGTGGTGGTCGTCTATGACGACTTGGATCTAACCGTGGGGCGCCTACGGCTGAGGGCCGGGGGCAGCCCGGGAGGCCACAATGGCATCAAGTCCCTCCAGACTCATTGGCGCTCTCAGATGTTCGCCAGGGTGCGAATCGGCATCGGACGACCTCCCGAGGGAGTTGACCCAATCGACTACGTCCTGGGGCATCCGACGGGTGTTGAGCGAGAGCAATTGGCGGCCGCAAAGGAGCGGGCGGGGGACGCGGTCCTGAAGTTGGCGGACTGCGGGTTGGAGGAGGCAATGACGGAGTTCAACCGGATTGGGCGACACCCCGGTGGAGGGCCCCACGATGGCAACAAGAACTCTGACTGAGAGCGCGGTGAGACCAGCTCTCGGCAGCTCTCAGCGCACACTGCTGGCCCGGGTCGGTGAATCTCCTCTTGGGCAAGCCCTCAGCGGCTGGAGGGATCGCGGCCTGGGACGAGCCCAGATGGGCGGCGTCCTGCACGCGGGGACCCCTCTGATTGCGGTGCTGGTTCAGCGGCTTCTTGGGCGCACCGTCTGCCTCTTGGTGGCTGAGCCGGAGGCTGCCTGGCAGGAGGTCGCGACCTGGCTGGGCGGGGAAGAGGGAACCAGCCTTTTCCCGGCGGCCGACACCCTGCCGTTCGACCGGGTGGCTCCCGCATCGGCCATCGTGAGACACCGACTCCAGACCCTGCGGGACCTGACCTCCGGTCGGGGTGGGGTTGTGGTCACCTCGGCAGAGGCTGTCCTGCGTCCGACCCTGTCGAAGGAGTGGGTTGGAAGCTGGCTGGCGGAGCTCAAGCCCGAGCGAGAGCTGGCGCCTGAGCGAATGGCTCAGCTTCTTTTGGAATCGGGCTATCGGCAGGAATCGATTGTGGCTCGCCCCGGTGACTTCGCCAGGCGAGGAGGGATCATCGACTGCTTTCCTCTTGACAACCGCCCTTGGCGAGCGGAGTGGGAGGGCAATCGAGTGGCCGGTCTTTGGCGCCTAGACCCGGAGACGCAGGGATCCCGGGCCAAGCTCCATGCGGTGGAGCTGATGCCAGCTCGGGAGTTCCCCTTGGATCGCGAGACCCTGACGCTTGCTGCCCAGCGAATCGCCGATTGGGAACTTGGGGAGCTTCGACAGGATGTCAGGGAACGGTGGGCGGCTGACCTTGACATGATCTCGAGCGGTGGTCTACCAGATCCGATCGACGCCCTCGGGCCCCTCCTTGCCGACCCTACTCATACTCTGCTGGTCCACCTGCCGGAGGACACCGTCTTCATAACCGAAGACTGGGCCCGACTCGGGCGCCTTTGCTCCACCTGGCTTGAGGAGGTGGAGTCGATTCGGGCAGCGGAAGTCGCTCGGGGAGAGCTGCCCAAGGAGCTGCCCTTGGCCGTCGCCCAGCTGGAGGAACTGGGCGGGAGGATACGGTCATCTGACTGGCTGGACCTCACGCGTGAGGTAGGTGGTCAGGATCACCTCCTGAGCGACGCGGCGATGATCGCCGCACCAGCCTTCGCAGGCAGCATGGAAGCCTTTCAACGATGGGCGGACGAGTTTCGGGCAGGGGAAGGCACCGTCCTGGAGCTTGGGCTCCAGGAATCCAGGGTGACCGAGCTAGTCGAGGAGCGTGGCCTTCGGCCGACCGCCGTAGAGAGCTTCTCCGCCGCGGCGACCCCGCTCCCGACGGGAGGACTGGTAGTCGGTCCTGGTGATCTCAGATCAGGACTCATCCTGGGTGACGCCGGCGTCGCGGTGATTGCGGACTCGGACCTCTTCGGATCCCAGAAGCGGCGGCCCTCTGCTCTCCTGCGATCGGTTCACAGAGCTGAGTCCAGCGCCGCCGGCCGGCTGAGACACGCTCCAGGGTCCAGTGGTGACCCTTCGGTCTTTCGCTTCAAGCTTGAGCCAGGCGATGTGGTGGTCCATCGCGATCACGGGCTGGGCAGGTTCGTCGGCATGCGCCGCGTGAGTGACGGGCAGACCGAGCGCGAGTACATGCAACTCGAGTACGCGGATGGCAACAAGCTCTACGTCCCTGCCGAGCATCTGGACAGAGTCGAGCGCTATTCAGGCGGCGCAGATTCGTCACCAACCCTTTCGCGGCTCGGATCTGGTGACTGGGAGCGCACCAGGCGCTCGGTCCGTCGGCGCATCGATCAGATCGCCGAGGACCTCGTGGAGCTATACGCCCTGAGGCGCAAGGCGAAGGGGCACGCCTTTCCGGCTGACACTCACTGGCAGCAGGAGATGGAGGCATCCTTCCCTTATCAGGAGACCAGGGACCAGCTCATGGTTCTGGATGACATAAAGCGCGATATGGAGTCGGAGCGGCCGATGGACAGGTTGTTGTGTGGGGACGTCGGCTTCGGCAAGACTGAGATTGCGCTGCGGGCCGCTTTCAAGGCCGTGGAGGGTGGCCAGCAGGTAGCCGTGCTGGTCCCCACCACGGTGCTGGCGCAGCAGCACTTCCTCACTTTCCAGGACCGGTTGACCGCCTTTCCAATCTCCGTAGAACAACTTTCCCGGTTGCGTACCGAGGACGAGGCCAAGCAGGTGATGGCAGGGCTTGCCCAGGGCACGGTTGACATCGTCATCGGGACGCACCGGCTGCTTCAGAAGGACGTCCGGTTCAAGCGTCTCGGGCTGGTGGTGCTGGACGAGGAGCAGCGATTTGGGGTGCGCCAGAAGGAGCGCCTCAAGCAGCTGCGCACCTCCGTGGACATTCTCTCCTTGTCCGCCACTCCCATTCCCCGGACGCTGCACATGGCGCTGGCGGGAATACGCGACCTATCGGTGATTCGGACCCCGCCGGAGGGGCGTTTGCCAATTCGCACCTACGTGACCGCCAAAGAAGACGGCCTGATCCAGGATGTGATCCGACGGGAACTTGCTCGCCGCGGTCAGGTCTACTACGTCCATAACCGGGTGCACAGCATGCTGCGCGAGGTGGAGCGCCTTCGTGAATTGGTCCCCGAGGCCCGCTTGGCGATAGCTCATGGGCAGATGGATGAGCGGGAGCTGGCCAGGGTGATGGTGGCCTTTAGCCAGGGTGAGGTTGACGTCCTGTGCTGTACCACGATCATCGAGAACGGGCTGGACATTCCCAACGCCAACACGCTGGTGGTTGACGACGCCTCCCGTCTCGGACTGGCCCAGCTGTACCAGCTAAGGGGGCGTGTCGGGCGCTCGGGCCAGCGCGCCTACGCCTACTTTCTCTACGATCCAACCCGTTCGTTGACTGAGCAGGCGGACAAGCGACTCGACGTCGTCGCCGACCTGCAGGATTTGGGCTCCGGGTTCGCCCTGGCGCTCAAAGACCTGGAGATTCGGGGGGCCGGGAACGTGCTGGGGGAGGCGCAGCACGGCGACATCGCCGCCGTCGGCATGGAGATGTACAACCATCTGCTCCATCAGGCGGTCCTGGCGGCTCAGGGAGAGGAGCTGGTGGAGTCTCCCGCACAGGTCTCGGTAGCGCTGCCCCTGAGGAGCCTGCTGCCGCCGACATACATCCCCGACGAGAGGCTGCGGCTCAGGGTCTATCAGCAGTTGGCAGCAGCGACCAGCGAGGCGGAGTTGGAGGAAACTGCCCGGAACCTCCGCCAACGCTTCGGCCCACGGCCGAGCGAGGTCGAAAACCTGTTGGTCACACTTAGAGTCCGCCTAGTCGCGGCGGCGGCTGGCGCGGCAGCGGTTGAGACGGACCGTGATTGGATCTCGGTCCGATTCGAGCCGGGTCACGGCGTTCGTCTCGGTGAGCTCGTAGCCGAGATGCCCAGGATCGCGGAAGCAAGCACAAACCGCCTGCGGCTGAGCGTGGCGGCGGCGGGCTCAGCGTGGCTGGACCTGTTGATCGGCCTGCTGCGACGGGCAGGGGAATCTGGTGCGCCCACCGCGGTGACCCACGAGGCGACGCCGTGACCTCCGACACACCTTCTGAGTTGAGTCGGCTGTTCGCGGTGATGGCCCAACTTCGGGGTCCAGACGGGTGCCCATGGGATCGGGCCCAGGATCACCGCAGCCTGCTTCCCCACCTGTTGGAGGAGACGCACGAGCTGATCGCTGCAGTAGAGGCTGGCGATCTCCAGGAGATTGCGGAAGAACTGGGCGATCTGCTGGTCCAGGTGGCCATGCACACCGCGATCGCAGCCGAGCGGGGCGGGGTCGATCTAGCGGAGGTTGCCTCACTCGCCACCACCAAGATGATCTCCCGCCACCCCCACGTGTTCGAGGGCGCCGAGGTGTCAGGCGAGGAACAGTTGCTTAGGAGTTGGGAGCTGCTGAAGCGCCTCGAGAAGCCGCATCGCGCCTCCGCCCTGGACGGTATCCCGGAGTCTCTTCCGGCGCTCGCCCTGGCGTCATCCTTCCAGCGTCGAGCGATCCGGGCGAACTCTGCAGTCGGGCCGCCTGTGCCGGCCGGAGCGGAGACGATGCCCCGATTGCAGGCCGCGCTGGAGGATCACGCCGGAGCCTCTGACCAGTTGATTGGTGAGCTCCTGTGGTCTGTCGTGGGACTCGCCCGCGACCTGAAGGTCGATCCCGAGGGGGCTCTGCGGCGGTCTGCGTGGTCGTGGGCCTCCTCGTACCGTGAGGCGGAGGGGGCCGTGGGGAACTCCGAGCCTGAAGCCTGAGAACCGGTCCGGGCCACCGGCTGGAACAGGGCCGCTCCCGGGGGTCTATACTGCGTAGCCAACCAGCCAGAATCTTCCCTGCAACCGCCAAGCCGAGCACCCACCACACGTTCCACCACATCCGAGCTGATGGCGACGGGTCCTCATGGGGCCTCATCCGCGAAACTCGTGTTCGCTGGATTCTGTTCCGGCGCTCCCGCCGATTGGAACCGTGGCAGTTGCTGGTCGTCGTCGCTGCGTTGATGGCCTGCGGGATCGCTGTGGCCGCGTATTCCTCCTATCGAGGCGATCAGCGACTCCGCTTGGAGCTGGCCCAGCTACAAACCCAAACCACCGCTCTGGGGGGCCAAGTGCAGGCACAGCAGCAGGAGGTGGGGTACTCCACCTCGCCGGCGTGGCAGGCTGAGCTAGCGCGCGCACAGGGGCTGGCGTTGGCGGGCGAGCAGACCTATGCGATTGAGAGCGCAGCGGCAGCGGCCGGACCGGGGCCGGCTGAGCAGGGAGTCCAGAAAGTGGGGTCGGTGGTTGAGACGATGGCCCGGGCCGCCGTAGCGATGGGCTGACAGCAGAGTCCTGACAGCTGCCGGCGGTGGTCAGGACCGCGGTCGACGGCAACCGCTTTCCGTAGCCATAGGGGAGGCTGTACCGTTCACCTCTGCGTGCGAATCTTGAGAATTTGCTCCACCCTGGTCCTCTTGCCGGGACTTGTCCTGACCGGTTGTGGTGGATCCACGACCCAGGCAGCTGCCCACTCGTCTGTCAGGGCCGCTCCCTACCCTGGTAGCGGCATCTCCGGGTTCCAGGCCGCGGACCTGACCTGGATCAGCGATCAACAGGGGTGGGCGCTGGGTGTTGCACCAGGTTGCTCGGGGCAGCGTTGCGCAACGGTGCTTGAGACCACCGACGGTGGTCGGCAGTGGACAACGGTTACTGACCTTCACGCCTGCCTCGTGGAGGCCGCGCCGGTCGGGTGCCCGGCAGGAGTTCCTGAGGTGGGCCATATCCGGTTTGCAAACGCCGACGTCGGCTATGCCTACTCCGCCTCCGGGGGACCATACTCTCTGACCGCCAATGGCGGCCTCTCATGGACGCTCCAGACCGGACGAAATGTGAGCGCAATCAAGGTCGCGTCCGGGACTGCGGTGCGGGTGAGTTTTTCGCGTACGGGGTGCCCGGGTCCGTGCGACTGGTCGATTGACCAAGCGGCGCTGGGAGAGAACGTCTGGCAGACCCTCTACACGGCCCCGAGCTCGGTCAACCAAGCCAAGGTGCTCCTGCTGCGCCAGAGGCCCAACGACATCTACGTCGCCTCTGTGGGGATCGCCCAGTCGGGGGCTGCCGCACCGACGGCGCAGCTGGTGGCGTCCAGCGATGGAGGGGCCACCTGGCAAAGGCATGGAGATCCCTGTGCGGCTTCCGTTCCTACCTATCAGACCACCAATCTGGCCGTTGCCCCAGGCGGGGTCCTGGTGGCCCTCTGCGCCTCGACTCGATCATCACGCTCCGGGGTTGTGGTGTCGACTGACGGAGGAGACCACTTCGTCCAGCTTCAGCTCCTCCCAAGTACCATAAGGGGAGCTTTCACCGAGGTGGCCGCCACTGGCCCAGCGGATATCTTCGCCGCAGTCCCCGGGGTCGAGCTGGCGGAGTCGACCAACGGTGGGCGACGGTGGGCGGTGGCGATCACGATCAGGCCCGAACCCCAATCCAAGGGCCCGACGTCCTCATTCCTTGGGTTCGAAAGCCCCTTGGTCGGACGGTGGATCGGACCCCCTGACGTCCTTTGGACAACCACAAATGGGGGAGCCACCTGGTCGCCCCGGAAGTTTTGAGGGCACTCCTAGGCGGCGCAGCGGTGGCGGTACCTGGATTCGAACCAGGGACAACTCGGTTATGAGCCGAGCGCTCTAACCCCTGAGCTATACCGCCTGATGCCTGCGGCGCTCAGTCGGAGAGCGTTGCGGCGCCAAGATTCGAACTTGGGACCTTCGGGTTATGAGCCCGACGAGCTGCCACTGCTCCACGCCGCCCGCAGATTGTAACCCAGCTCGGGTGCCGCGTCAAAGTTGACCTATGGATTCTGAGGAACGGAGGGCACCAACAAACGCAAGCAAGCCCATGCGGATGATGTTTGGGGCGCTGGCGAGCCAGCCTCCTGACTCTCCCTGCCGAAGGAGACATGGCTAACCCGTTCGCCCCCTCATCGGGTCGAAGAACACAGGATCTGCCGCGGCGGCCAGCTCTCATCTCGGCAGAGATTGGGCCCAGCTCGTTGTGGATAGAATCACGGGGATGCCCGGACAGCGCCGCGCGGTCGCCTACGTCGTGATCTTCGCCGCCATACTGGCGATCGCCGTGATCGCGTGGCGCATGGCGCCGGGCCCCACCATTCCCACCCAACCCACGGGCACCCTCCAGCAGGCTCTCCAGAACTACCAGCTCAAGCTGGATGGCAAGCCGGTTCCGGCGGGAGCGATCATAATCAGCTCCAACCCCGCCCACCGGGCTCAGGTTCTCAACCAGAGTTCGCCGATCGACTGGTGGACCACCACGGGCAAGGAATATCAGACGGTGGTGGACGGCACCGACACCCAGACCTTCTTCAGCGACTACCGCTTCACCAATTACACAGTTCAAAATCCGAGTAACAACGTGTTTCTATTCACGCTCCTACCCCAGATAGTCATCGTGCTCGTGATTCTGGGCTTCCTCTGGTTCATGATGCGGCAGAGCCAGAGCGGTAACAGTCAGGCGATGTCCTTCGGGCGCAGCCGAGCCCGGCTGGTGGCGGGCGACAAGCCCCAGGTGACATTCGCCGACGTGGCCGGCGTCGATGAGGCCAAACAGGAGCTGGGCGAGATCGTGGAGTTTCTGAAGTACCCGGACCGGTTCACCTCTTTGGGGGCTCGCATACCCAAGGGGGTGCTCATGGTCGGACCCCCGGGCGCCGGCAAGACTCTGCTGAGCAAGGCGGTGGCGGGAGAGGCTGGCGTCCCCTTCTTCAGCATCTCGGGTTCTGAGTTCGTCGAGATGTTCGTGGGCGTTGGTGCCTCCCGTGTCCGTGACCTTTTCGACCAGGCGAAGAAGAACAGCCCCTGCATCGTCTTTGTAGATGAGATAGACGCCGTCGGCCGCCAGCGTGGCGCCGGCTTGGGCGGGGGCCATGATGAGCGTGAGCAGACCCTAAATCAGCTCCTGGTGGAGATGGACGGGTTCGAGACCAACACCCACGTTATCGTGATTGCCGCGACCAACCGGCCCGACGTGCTCGACCCGGCCCTGCTCCGGCCAGGGCGGTTCGATCGCCACGTCACCTTGGATAATCCTGACATTAGGGGACGGGAGGCGATTCTCAAGGTCCACGCCCGCAACAAGCCCTTGGACACGGCGGTGGACCTGATGGTCCTGGCTCGACAGACTGTTGGTTTCAGCGGTGCCGACCTGGCCAACTTGATCAACGAGGCCGCCATCCTTTCCGCCCGGCTGAGCAAAAAGGTGATCGGAATGCACGAGCTGGAGGAGTCCATTGCCCGGGTGATCGCGGGACCGGAGCGAAAGTCACGTCTAATCTCCGATCAGGAGAAGCTGGTAATCGCCTACCACGAAATGGGACATGCGCTGGTGATGCGCAGTCTTCCCCATTGCGATCCTCCCTACAAGATCAGCATCGTCAGCCGAGGCATGGCCTTGGGCTGGACCATGCAACTTCCTGAGCACGACAAGGTATTGGTGAGCAAGGCTGAGCTCACTGACCAGTTGGCGGGCATTCTGGGCGGCCGAGTCGCCGAGGAGATCCTGCTTGGCGACGCAAACATCACTACGGGTGCTTCGGACGACATCGGCAAGGCAACCAAGCTGGCTCGCCGCATGGTCACCGAGTGGGGCATGAGTGAGAAGCTGGGTCCGCTCGCTTTTGGAACCAAGGAAGAGCTGGTCTTCTTGGGGCGGGACCTAGGGGAGCACCGCAATTACTCGGAGGAGGTAGCCGGGGAGATCGACCAGGAGGTGCACTCGCTGGTCGACAATGCCTACCTCACGGCCAAAAAGGTGCTCACCCTTCGGCGCGGGACCCTCCAAGCGCTGGCAGACCATCTGATCGAAGTGGAATCGATGGACCGTGCCGAAATGGATGATCTGATCCAACAGGTGGAGGAGGGGACCCCAGCAGCTGCTGGGATGTAGCCCTAAACCCGTTCGGGGAGGGGTCGGGCCCAATCCGCGCAGCGTATTATTGATCCGGGCTGTGGCCCGTTGGCTCGTCCGCAATCCGCTTGGATCCCTGAGGTGACCGAGACGGAAGAAGGCATTGGCTTGGTTGGGGCTGGGCGCCTGGGAACGGCGCTGGGGCGACGCCTCATTTTGCGCGGCTACACAGTCAGCGCTGTGGCCTCCCGGTCTTCCGGCGGGGCTGCCCGGCTGGCCGCCGAACTCCACTGTGGAATGTTCGGGAGTGCCACAGAGGTCGTGGCAAACTCAGAGCTCACGGTTCTAACGGTTCCCGATAGCGCTGTAAGCAAGGTCTCAGGCGAGATCAGCGATAGCGCCGGACCAGAACTGACCGGCAAGGTCGTGGTTCACTGCGCTGGAGTCATGGGACTGGAAGTATTGTCCCGGTGCGCGGAACGAGGGGCTCATGTCGCGGTGGTGCACCCATTGGCCCCGGTCCCGGACGGGGACCCAGCCTGCCTCGAGGGCGCTTGGGCTACTGTCGAGGCTTCCCGGGGTGGTGGGAAGTTCGCCCTCCAGCTATGCCACCACCTGGGGTTAACGCCCCTGCTATGGAACGGCTATAACCGCAGTCTCTACCATGCGGCGGCGGTTATGGCCGGAGTGCTGCCCGTGGTCCTTGAGGGCCTCTCGGAGCGAGTGGCGAGGGACGCGGGGATGCCCTCCGAATCCGGGCCGGCTCTGCGCCAGCTGCTGGTGCTCGCCGCAGCCAACACGAAGCGGCTTGGCTCTGCAGGTGGCCTGACGGGCCCAGAGACGCGGCACGACTCGGAGACCAGTTCCCGTCATTTCCAGGCGTTGGCGAACGTGGATTCGCGGATGGCGGACGTATACCGGTTGCTACTGGAGCTGACGTCAGAGATGCAGGGCTTTCAAGCCCTGGGTGGAGGAAACCATGATGGCTGAGGCTCGGACGATACAGATCACGGACCTGTTGCGCTGGAAGCAGGAGGGCCGCACCTTCGCGATGCTGACGGCATACGACTTCACCACGGCCTCGCTCCTAGACCGGGCTGGGATCCCGGTGCTGCTCGTGGGGGATTCACTAGGAGGCACCATGCTCGGGCACCAGCTGCGCGACGGTGGTCCGGACACCCTCCCCGTCACGTTGGAAGACATGCTCTCCCACGCTCGCGCGGTCGCCCGTGGATCCCGCCATGCCCTGCTCGTGGGCGACCTGCCGTTCCTCTCCTACCACGTCGGACTGGACGCGGCGGTCATGGCGGCTGGACGTCTGCTCAAGGAGGCCGGTATGCAGGCGGTCAAGCTTGAGGGCGGAGGTGCGATGGTGGAGGTTGTCAGGCACCTGACGGAACGAAGCATTCCGGTCATGGGCCACCTGGGACTCACCCCCCAGAGCGTGCACTCTATGGGGGGCCTGCGGGTGCAGGGAAGAGAGCCTGCGGTCGCCGACAGGCTGCGCCGCGACATCCGGGCTCTCGAGGAGGCAGGTGCGTTTGCGGTGGTCTTAGAGGGGATGCCGAGCGAGCTAGCCGGCGAGCTCACGGCCTCCGTGGAGATCCCGACGGTAGGGATCGGGGCAGGGCCCGGCTGCGACGGTCAGGTCTTGGTTGTCCACGACATGCTTGGGCTCACCGTGGGTTCTGTGCCCAAGTTCGTCCGCCAATTCGCTCATCTCGGGGAAGACATAGTGGCAGCGGCGGTGGGCTTCAAGGAGGCCGTGGAGGGAGGCCTCTACCCCGACACCGAGCACAGCTACGGCTAGAGTCAGCCAGATGACAGCACTCGGGTCGAACGCGGCTTCCAGCCCCCCGGTTCTGAGCACCGCGACAGAGCTCCGGTCCATCACCTCGCAGTGGCGGTGCCACGGATTGGCGGTCGGGCTGGTGGCGACGATGGGGTCTCTTCACCGGGGACATCTGTCATTGGTCGCGGCCGCCCGCGCCCAATGTGACCGGGTGGTGGTGTCGATCTTCGTGAACCCGCTCCAGTTTGGGCCAGGGGACGACTTCCAGCGGTACCCTCGGGATGCTCGGCGGGACAGGGACCAACTGTCCGCGGCAGCTGTCGATGCGATCTACATGCCGGCGGTATCGGAGGTGTATCCGCCTGGATTCTCAACCATGGTTTCTGTGGCTCTCCCCGGTCTGGATCGGTTTGAGGGGGCGGCCCGACCGGGCCATTTCCAAGGGGTGGCGACCGTTGTCGCCAAGCTCTTCGCGGCCACCGGTCCCGCCCGGGCCTACTTCTCTGAGAAAGATGCGCAGCAGGCGGTAATGGTTTCCACCTTAGCTCGGGACCTCGATCTCGGAGTTGAGGTGGAGGTGTGCCCCATCGTTCGTGACCCGGACGGCCTGGCGCTGAGTTCTCGGAACGCCTACCTCCTTTCCGAGCAACGACCAGACTCCCGGCTCCTCAGCCGCTGGCTGCGTGAGGCGCAGGTTAGATTCGACAAAGGGCAGACGGATTCAGGATCGCTGCGAAGACTGGCTGGCGAGATTTTTCGGGAGGGGCGATGGATCAGTCTGGAGTATGCCGAGGTCGTCGACCCACTGACGTTTGTCCCCGTGGAACTCTGCACGGGTAGCTCGCGGCTGCTGATCGCGGCCCGGCTCGGCGGGATTCGCCTGATCGATGCCGCGACCCTGGGGGGCCAACGTGTTCCGTAATCGCCGCCGGAGGAGCCATGGGCGCGCGCTGCCGCGCTCCTGCGGCCAGCGCCGCGGAAACCCCTCTGGGTTGAGCTGATCCCAGCGCCCACCGGGGGTGGGATCAGTGGGCCTCGGGTCCTGAGAAGCCGGCGCGCCTGGCCTCCCCTGGCTCCTGAGTCCGTCGCACTATGTAGCGAATCCCTTCGGGAGTTGAAAGAGCCTGTAGGAGGTCGAAGCCATCCTCTCGGCAGACCCGATTGACCTCTTCCAGGGTCTCCAGCTGTTGGTACTCGTAGACGGTGCGGGGTGGGCTGGCTGCCAATGGCATACTCCTAACTGAGCGGCTCTTCGTCTCGCGGCTGTTGCGCGGACTTAAGTTTGGCAGCCCCGGCAGGGGGCGGTCGTTATCCGCTAACCTAGGGGTGACCGACGAGAGTTAGCGACGGAGCTCAGGTCCGGCGCTGCTATACTCTCGCCCGCACCGGAGCGCCTTTTATCGGCGCCGGCTTTCTGCTCTCGGAGGATCCATTAGCCCGTTGGCCCAGCTTGCTACTGACGCGCCCGTCGAGGAGTTGATCACCTTTAGCTCCATGGAGGAGTACCTCCGCACCAGTGCGGACTCGATTCGCACCTTGACCTACGGTGACATCGTCGACGGAACCGTGGTCAGAGTGGATCCGGATGAGGTGCTGGTTGATATCGGCGCCAAGTCTGAGGGCGTGATCTCGAATCGGGAACTGACAGGTAGGGCGGAGGAGCCCGTGATCCTGAACCCGGGAGATCGGATCAAGGTGTACGTCCTGCAGTCGGAGAACGAGGACGGCAACGTCGTCCTCAGCCTTCGCCGGGCACGAGCCGAGGGGATTTGGGCGAAGGCTGCGGAGAAAGAGAGCACTGGCGAGGGTGTAGAGGCCGAGGTCAAGGAGCAGAACAAGGGCGGGCTGATAGTCAACATCATGGGGCTGCGGGGATTCCTTCCCAGCTCTCAGGTGGCCAGGACCCATTCGGGGAACCTCGTGGATCTGGTCGGCGAGCGGATCATGGTCAAGATCCTGGAGGTCAACCGGAAGCGCAACCGCTTGATCGTCAGCCAGCGAGCTGCCCAGGACGAGGACCGAGCGCGCCAGCGCGAGGAGCTCTTCGAGCGACTCTCGGTCGGCGATGTGGTCAGCGGCCGCGTGAGCGGACTAACCTCCTATGGCGCTTTCATCAATCTGGGAGGCGCCGATGGCCTGATCCACATCAGCGAGCTCTCATGGGACCGGGTCAGCAATGTGTCGGACATGCTGGCCGTCGGAGATGAGGTCACTGTCAAGGTGATCAAATTGGACCCCGAGCTCTCCCGCATCTCGCTATCACTGCGGCAGATGAGTGACGACCCCTGGGACAGCATCGAGGCGCGGTTCCCGCAGGGCACAATCATCGAGGGCACCGTCACCAAGACCAAGAAGTACGGGGCGTTCCTTCAGATCGCAGACGGTGTCGAAGGACTGCTGCACATCAGCGAGCTGTCTTGGGAGCACGTGGAGCGAACCGAGGATGTTCTCCGAGTCGGAGACAACATTCGCGTGGTGGTGTTACAGGCTGATCGCACCCGTCGCCGCATCTCGCTCTCCTACAGGCAGCTGCTCCCCCGGCCGGACCACATCCCGGCAGACGATGACCAGGCCGAGGGAGTCTACTCGGCGGCCGCTGACTACGAGCCCGACGACCTGGATGATCACCAGACCGAGCCAGTATCTCCTGTGGCTACTGTCGAACCGGCCGTTTCTGAGTCAGCTGAGGCGCTTGCCCCAGCGGTCGCGGACGAGGCGTCGGAGCCTTCAGTCGACGAGAGCGAGGACACGGTGAGGGCAATTGAGGGTGGAGCTGAGGCGTCAGCCGAAGAGGAACCTGGGGCCAGCTCTGATCCGGTCCAGGAGACCGAGTAGCTCTACTTCTGGCCGGACCGACTGACAGCGCTCAGTCTTGGCGTATATAGACTTGACCCAGTCCGGTCACGGAGGTGGTTTCAAGAGGAGAGCGCCATCTGTCCCTTGGAACCTCTCTCAGAGGATCAGAAGAAGGTTCTGACTCTGGCCAGGATGAGTTGGAGAGGGTCCCACACTCCTGCATAGTCACTGAGCAGATCGTGCTCAGTCTGCTCCTAAACGTGGACTGACGAGCCAGCCTGGTGCTGAGCAAGCGGGGACTGGACATCGAGTCCGTCGATCGACAATTCACACTGTATTGGGACGTAACGAGCGCATCACGGTGCAGCAGATCATCCCCGCATCTCGGGTCAAGACGCCGATCGAGATCTCCTTCCAAGAGTCCCGGCGTATGAACAACCCTGACGTCGACACCGGGCACCTGCTGCTCGGGCTGGTCCGACAGGTGGAGCGGCTGCGGCCCAGAGGATTGCGGCCCTGGGGATCAACATCGAGGACCTTCGGGGGGTGACGGATTCTCGAGCGAGCTTCACCACTGTCTCGGACGTGAGCGACGTCCCGGAGTTGGGCAGGTCTAATCGCGGCGATCCAGCTGGCGCTGAGCCAGTCGGCGCCTGATGATAAGCGCTGGGTGGAGACCAGCGACCTGCTTGTGGCTGTATCTCAGCACGGGTTCGGAGGTGCGTCGATGGCCCTCGGTCGGCTCGGGATCGCCCGTGAGGGAGCATTCTCGCTGAGGTGTCATAGCGGATAGGGGAAGGAGAGCCGCCCGGTTGATCCAGACGACCTCCCTGCCTCTCCTGCGCTAGCTGGAGATCACCTCAAGCGCCTTCATACGTATCCGGCCAAGAGGTGGTTGGAACGGGTCGGAGGTTCGAGCGGTCCCGATTGGGCATAATGCGGAAGTGATCAAAGTCGCGGTCAGTCCCAGACCCGTCCCATTCCAGGTCCGCCGACCTCGGTCGACGGACGTTGCCCCTCCAGGGGTCGAGGAGATGACGCTTGTATCCCTTTGAGAGATTCACCGAGAAGGCGAAGAAGGTTCTGACGCTGGCGCAGGATGAGGCGGAGAAGTCCCATCACTCTTACATCGGAACCGAGCACCTGCTGCTGGGACTTCTGCGAGAGGGGGATGGCTTGGCGGCAAAGGTGCTAGCCAGTCTCGGAGTCGAGATCGAAAAGGTGCGCACCACGATCGAGTCGGTGTTGGGGCGTAACGAGCGCATCATTGTGCAGCAGATCATCCCCACATCCCGGGTCAAGAAGGTGATCGAGATCGCCTTCGAAGAGGCCAAGCGGATGAACAACACCTACGTCGGCACCGAGCATCTGCTGTTGGGGCTCCTGATCGAAGGGGAAGGGATTGCGGCGCACGTCCTGGAGGACTTGGGGGCCACCCTCGAGAAGGTGCGTTCGGAACTCGACTCTCAGCTCAAGGATCAGGGGTTGGAGGACGAGCCGCGCTCCGAACACAAGAAGACCACCAAGACTCCCCTCCTGGATCAGTTCTGCAGAGACCTGACCGAGCTCGCCGAGAAGAACCAGCTCGACCCGGTGATCGGGAGAGAGATGGAGATCGAGCGGGTGGTGCAGATCCTGTCGCGGCGTACGAAGAACAATCCTGCCCTGATTGGCGAGCCAGGAGTCGGCAAGACCGCCATCGCAGAGGGGCTCGCCCAAGCGATCGTGCACCAGGAGATCCCCGACTCGCTGGCCAACAAGCGGGTGCTCACCTTGGACATGGGTGCGCTCGTGGCCGGCACCAAGTATCGCGGAGAGTTCGAGGAGCGCTTGAAGAAAATCCTCGACGAGATTCGTTCCTCCAAGGAGGTGGTCCTCTTCATCGACGAGCTCCACACTCTGGTGGGGGCTGGTGCCGCCGAGGGGGCGATCGACGCCGCCAACATCCTGAAGCCGGCGCTCGCCAGAGGAGAGATCCAGTGCATCGGCGCAACCACGATCAACGAGTACCGCAAGTACATTGAGAAAGACGCCGCCCTGGAGCGCCGCTTCCAACCGGTCTATGTGGATGAGCCCAAGCTCGAAGAGACCGTGGAGATCCTCTCCGGAGTGCGCTCACTCTACGAACAGCATCATCGGGTAACGATCACGAACGACGCCCTTCGGGCCGCTGCAGAGCTGTCCGGTCGCTACGTGAGCGACCGGTCGTGGCCCGACAAGGCGATTGATCTGATTGATGAGGCGAGCGCCCGGGTGCGCATGAAGCTCACCACGACGCCTCCGGATCTGAGGGCAAAGCAGCGGCACATCCGGGCGCTGCAGGCCCGCAAGGAGGAATCGGTCGACGGCCACGACACGGACACCGCTGGCAAGATCGATATTGAGTTGAAGCAGCTCAAGGAGGAGTACGCCACCGAAGAGGCAGCGTGGCGGGACGAGCTGGGCAAGACGGTGGCTACGGTAACCGATCAGAACATTGCCGATATCGTCTCCTCATGGACTGGAATCCCAGTTAGTCGATTGGTCGAGGCGGAGACCAAACGGCTGCTGGCGATGGAAAGCGAAATTCACCAGCGTTTGATCGGCCAGGAGGAAGCCGTCAAGGTTATCTGTCAGGCGGTGCGCAGATCCCGCGCCGGCCTCAAGGATCCCAAGCGCCCAATTGGCTCCTTCATCTTCCTTGGCCCCACAGGAGTCGGCAAAACGGAGCTGGCCCGCAGTCTGGCCGCTTTCCTCTTCGATAGTGAGGACGCCCTGATCCGGCTGGACATGTCGGAGTTTGCAGAGCGCCACAGCACCGCCCGTCTGGTCGGATCGCCGCCGGGGTATGTCGGCTATGACGAAGGGGGGCAGCTCACGGAGGCGGTACGCCGTCGCCCCTACAGCGTGGTGCTGTTCGATGAGATCGAGAAGGCCCACCCGGACTTCTTCAACATGCTGCTGCAGATCCTTGAGGACGGGCGACTCACCGATGCCAAGGGCAAGGTCGTCAACTTCGCAAATACGATCGTGATCATGACCAGTAACCTCGGGATCCAGGGAGTCGGAACCAACATATCGATGGGTTTCCAGACGGGCGTACCGGGTGCCAATGGCGAAGACTATGAGCATTCCAAGATGCGTGAGCGCATCACCGACGAGTTGAAGAAGTCCTTCCGTCCCGAGTTCCTCAATCGTGTCGATTCGGTCATCGTCTTCCACCGACTGCGGCAGCAGGAGACCCGGCAGATCGTCGATCTCATGCTGGTTCGGGTGCGGGAGCACCTGAAGCGCCAGGGACTCAGCTTGCTGGTGACCGATGAGGCCAAGGACAAGCTCGTGGAGTTGGGCTTCGACAAGGTCTATGGGGCGCGACCGCTCCGCCGCACCATTCAGACTGAGATTGAGGATCCACTCAGCGAAGCTTTGCTGGAGACGCAGTATTCCCTGGGCGACCTTGTCACGATCGATGTCGAGGAGGGCAAGATCAGGACGCACGTGGTGCCGGGCCCTCCGCCCCCCGATGAGCCGGCCGCTACGCAAAGGTTGCCGTCCGCCGCAGAGCCAGCCGGAGCCGGTGCGTCCGGAGCCGGTGGCGGCGATGGCGGAAGCCCCGCCTGAGGCACCGGAGGAAGCCACCTCCGGCGCCGCTGAGAATCGACCGCTGACGCGGCTGCCAGCTGATCCTCACGCCCGCCCCGACCGCATCGCGAGTCTGGTGGGGATGTGCGTGGGGGCCAGCGGCGGCAGCCTCTATGGGGCGATCCTCATTCAGCGGATCGGGGGGCCCCTGGCGACTTGGCAGGGTGCGATCATCAGTCTCGGGGTTGGCCTTGGATTGGGCTGTGTGGTCGGGTACATCCTTGGGCCAAATCTCACCGTGCGGCCATATTTTTGGGCCGAGGAGCAGCTTGCCACGCTGCCTCCATCCGAGCTGTTGGGGGTCCTGGGGGGCGTCATAGTGGCTTTGGCGATGGCGGCGCTGGTGGCGCTGATCGCCAGCGGTCTGCCTTATGGGCTGGGCTGGGTCGTGGCGGTGTTGGTAGCGGTGGTGCTGGTGCCGCTGGGACTCACGGTCGGCCGCCGACGGCGTCGAGACTTCGCAATCATGGGCATACCGCTCTCCTCTTCTGGCCCGCCGTTGGCCAAGGTAGTCGTGGACACCAGCGCTGTCATTGACGGGCGACTGCTGGACCTCGCGCGAGGTGGGTTCTGCCTCTATCAGCTGATCATTCCTCAGTTTGTCCTCGAAGAGCTACAAGCGGTGGCGGACTCGGGAGACCCTATACGACGCTCCCGCGGTCGCCGTGGCATAGCGATGCTGGAGGAACTCAGAGCCCTTCCAGGTCTGGATCTCGGCTTTCCCCCGGTGGACTATCCGTCCATGAACGAAGTGGACGCTAGATTGGTCAGACTGGCCCGTGAGGAAGGGGCGTCGATTCTCACTGTTGACTTCAATCTGGACCGAGTGGCCCAGATTGCGGGACTTCGGGTCTTGAACTTGAACCAACTCGCCACAGCCCTTCGGCCGTCGTTGGTGGCCGGTGAACGGGTGCAGGTCGAGGTGGTCAAGGAGGGTCGGGAACCCGAGCAGGGGGTCGGCTACCTTGACGATGGCACCATGCTGGTTGTGGAGGGTGGCCGGGGATACCTCGGGGATACGGTGCCAGTGGTGGTACGCAGCGTAATCCAGACGGCGTCAGGACGGATGATCTTTGCTCAGGTTGACCCCGACCATAAGTTGGAAGCGCCGGCTCGACGCCCCGGGCGGCGGCCGCGGTCTGCCAGCGGAGGGCGCGATTGAGCGACGCGCGTCTGGAGTCCGGCGTCAGCGCAGTCGTGCCTGCGGCTGGGGCTGGGCTTCGGTTCGGGGGGGACAAGATCTGGGAGGACCTATGCGGCCAGCCCGTGCTCGGTTGGGTGCTGAGAGCGTTGGGCGATCCCTCCAGTGGCGTGTCTGAGCTGGTGGTGGTGATCGATGCCAAGGACCACCGCCGGGTGGTTGAACTCAGCGCCGCTCTGGCTCCGAGGCTCGGCTGCCGGTGTGTTGGAGGTGGACCCCGCCGCCAGGATTCAGTGGCCAATGGTCTCTCAGCTTGCTCCAGAGGAATGGTTGTGGTCCATGACGGCGCCAGGCCCGGGGTCTCCACCGAGCTCTTGGTCCGGGTTATAGGAGCGGCTCGACGAGTGGGAGCAGCCACTGCCTACGTCCCGGTAGTCGACAGCACCGCCCGGATCCTGGACGGCGAGTTGGAGCAGGTATTGCCCCGAGCCGAGCTCGGAGCCATCCAAACGCCCCAGGCCTTTGAACTTGCCCTGATCCGGCGAGCTCACGAGCATGCCAGGGTCAGCGGGTTGGAAGCGGATGATGACGCGGCACTGGTTCGCGCTATCGGGCGTCCGGTCGCCGCCGTGCTCGGGGAGCCCCGCAACCTGAAGGTAACAAAGGGGGAGGACATGGACGCGTTGCGCTCCTGGTTTGCTCACCTGGAGCGGGCGCGCTCGTGACCGTGAAGCGGTTTCCCGGGGTTGGACTCGGATTCGATGTTCATCGTTTCGGAGGCCCCGGGCCATTGAGGTTGGGGGGGGTCGAGATCGACCACACGGTTGGGCTTATTGGCCATTCCGACGCGGATGTCCTCTGCCATGCGGTGGCCGACGCGGTGCTCGGCGCAGCCGGGCTGGGTGATCTGGGCGACCACTTCCCCTCCGCGGACGAGAGATGGCGCGGAGCATCCTCCATTCACCTGCTGGAGATGGTGGCGGCTCTCTTGCCGCCACTTGGGCTGGTCGTCGCGGGTGCGGACGCCACCGTAGTGGCGGAGCAGCCTCGTCTCAGCCCTCACCGGGCAGCGATGATCCGCGCCATGAGCACGGCGCTGACAATCCCTGAGGAGGCCTTGTCGATCAAGGTGAAGTCCAGCGATGGATTGGGTCTAACCGGACGTGGAGAGGGGGTCGCAGCATTGGCCGTGGCTACCGTCGTTCGCGAGACCCGCTCTGGATCCCAATAACATAAGTGCTGTGACTTTTAAGCTCTACAACACGATCAGTGGCGAGATCGAGCCGCTCATGCCCCTACACCCTGGCCGTTTAGGCATGTACACCTGTGGTCCTACCGTCCACGACCAGGCGCACATCGGCAACCTACGGACCTACCTTGCCGAGGATCTGCTGCGTCGGCATCTGGAAGCGCGAGGTCTTCAGGTTACCCAGGTGATGAATATCACTGACGTCGATGACAAGATCATTCTTAAGGCCACGGCGGCGCACGTAGGTCTCCAGGACTTCACCGGCCCCTTTGCTGAGGCCTTCTTCACCGACCTGGGCCGGTTGGGAGTCCAGCCCGCGCACCACTACCCGCGGGCGACTGAATACATCGGCCCCATGATCGAGCTTGTGCAGCGGCTGCTAGAAAGTCATCATGCCTATCGCAGCGAGGGCTCGGTGTACTTCCGGATAGCCTCCTTCCCAAACTACGGCAGGCTCTCCCATCTGGACATTTCGGGTCTGCGAACGGGCGGTAGCGGACGAATCGACAGCGATGAGTACGAGGCCAAGGAGACGGTCCGAGACTTCGTCCTGTGGAAGGCGGGTGCTGAGGGCGATTTGGCTGCGTGGGCGTCACCCTTCGGTTGGGGGCGCCCGGGGTGGCATCTGGAGTGTTCGGCGATGGCGATGGACCTCCTGGGCGAGTCCTTCGACCTCCATTGCGGCGGCGTCGATAACAAATTCCCCCACCACGAGAACGAAATCGCGCAATCCGAATCGGCAACCGGTCGCCCCTTCGTGAAGCACTGGTTCCATCCTGAGCACCTCTTGATAGCGGGCGGGAAGATGGCGAAGTCGCAGGGGAACTTTGTGACCCTGAGCACCCTGATGGAGCGGGGCCACGACCCACTCATAGTCAGGTATCTCCTGTTGACCGGTGCCCACTACCGCCACAAGCTCCAGTTCAAGGAAGAATTGCTGATCGAGGCCGAAAAGGACGTTGAGCGCCTGACGGCCTTTTGGAGGCGATGCGCAGCGGGCGCGTCGGAGTTGCCCCCTTCCCCTGACTCCCAGGACCCGCTGGCAGACGCTGCTCGTCGGGCGGCCGATCTCTTTGAAGCGGCGTTGGACGATGACCTCAACATGCCCGACGCCATCGCCACCACTTTCGATCTGCTGCGGGAGGGAAACCGCCTGCTCGATCAGCTACGCGCGGGCCGCGAGGGTTGCGCGGTGGCCCTGGATACCCTCCGACGGGTGGACACCCGGCTGGGCCTGATCCAACGGTCCGCAGCCGTCGAAGAGGAGCTCTGCGAGGCAGAGAGTGACCTTCTCAGACTGCGCGACCGCGCCCGGCAGGCTCGAGACTTCGCCGAATCGGACCGGCTCCGTGACCGGTTGCTGGAACTGGGCGTTCAGGTGGAGGACACCAAGGCCGGCACGCGCTGGCATCGTGTCTGATGCCTGAGGTACTCTACGGGCGCAACCCGGTACGGGAGGCCCTTAGGGCAGGTCGTCGACTCCGGCGATTGCTGGTCGCGTCCGGTTTGGACAACGATCAGCGAGTTGCGGAGATAGTGCTCCTGGCCAGCCAAGTAGGAGTGGCGCCCGAGTTGGCGGAGCGAGGCCAGCTGGCCGATATCGCCCACACTGAGCATCATCAGGGGGTGGCCGGGTACTTTGACAGTCGGCAGTTGCCCGGGATGGAGTTCGTGCGCCACCTTCTCCGTGAACCTCGCCGCCAGTGGCCCGCTCTTATCCTCTGCCTGGACGGTGTCCAGGATCCCCAGAACCTGGGTGCGTTGGCGCGGGCTGCGGAATCACTGGGGGTGGATGCGATGGTTCTGCCAAAGCACCGAACCGCCCCCGCGTCGGCCGCCGCTGTCAAGGCCAGTGCCGGGGCTCTGGAGCACCTGCCTTTGGTTCGAGTTGTCAACCTCTCGCAGACTCTCCAGGAGCTCACGGACCTAGGGCTCTTGGTGGTGGGCCTGGATCAGGGTGCCGAAACCCGGACCGACGAGGCTGACTTCGGACAGCCCTTGGCGCTGGTGGTCGGATCGGAAGGGGAGGGGCTGCGTCACCTCACCAAGCGCCGTTGCGGTCTGCTGATCTCAATACCGATGGGCGGCCAGGTTGACTCCCTGAACGCAGCGGTCGCCGGTTCCGTGGTCCTCTACGAGGTTGCCAGGCAGAGGAGGTTCGCATTTCCAGGTAGGTCGGGGAGGTAACGGCCCACATTTATACTTCGGTTCCGACGCCGACGTAGCTCAGTGGTAGAGCAGCTGTTTTGTAAACAGCTGGCCGTCAGTTCGAATCTGACCGTCGGCTCCACAATCTGATCTCAGCGAGTGCCGCCGAGGCTCACTTCAATTCATTCCAGTTGGCGTCAAGGTTGGCGTCAGACCGGGGCCAGTTGGCGTCAAGCTTGGCGTCAGCGTCATGGGGTCGGCCTCCTGCGCCGTCGGCCATGGGGAAGGCGGCCGGGCCGGGTGCTCTCAGGCGGGGGGCTGGGAGCCGTTGGGCCTGCCTATCGCGCCTCCACGACCCTCACAGCGGCGCGGATTCCCAGCCTCACTCCCAGAAGGTCAGCGGGGCCTTAGCGTCACTATGTCGGCCAGCTCTAGCGGGGTGTCGGTCCTGAGAGCTGCCAGGGCCAGGGCGCGGCGCTCTAGCGGGTCGCCGGGGTCATCCGGCCATCCCTGCGGGTTCACGCTCGGACCCTGAGCGATCGCCCATTGCACGGCTGCCTCTTGGTCTAGGCCCCATGCCTCGGCGGCGAACTCCCCGCAGGCGGCCAGGAAGTCCGGGTAGCTCTGGCGCTGGGCTGCTGCGAGGATCTCGCGGTCAATGTCGGGGATGATCGGTCTTGTCTGCAGCAGGTCCGCTGCCGCGCGCGCCCAGTGGTTCATCGTCCCGACTCCACCGCGTCATAGAGCGCGGCCAGGTGGTCGCGGCTTGCCATCAGTCGAGCGGCAGGGTCGCCTACTCCCACCGCCTGAAGCCGTCGCAGCTCCAGATCCAGCCCGGCGGCTTCGGGCAGGTATAGAGCCGCGCGCTCTATCCGGTCAGCTAGTACCGACCACATCCTCATGCGGGCTCCACCAGGCGCAGCTGATTGGCGATTTCGTGCCGAAGGTCGAGCCGGTCCACAAGCCCGCAGGCGGTCAGGGCGCGCTCCACGCACTCGGCCAGCATCGCGCCTTGGGCCTCAGAGATCCGCACCACACGCTCATCCAAGCCCAGCCTGGCCAGGTCCACGCAGAACCGGCCCGCTCGGTCCAGGGCGCGCTCGTAGGCGGTGAGTTCGGCTCTCACCTGCTCGCCCGCGTGTCCCTCGTAGCGGAGCTGCTCCAGGGCGGCGACCCTGGCGGCGAAGAAGTCCTTAACCGACATCGCCTCGGCTGCCAGCTCTCGGAGTGCCGAGATCGGATCATCGACAGGGCGCAGGCCCTCCCGGTCGATAGCAGCCGTGGCGCGGCTCTCGGCCAGTCTCCGCTTGGCGGCGGCCAGAGCTTGGGGGCTCCGACCGCCGTGGAAGCGGCACCGCTTCTGATTCAGCATCGCCGGAACCGAGCAGGTGCCACCCCGCCGATTCCTAGCTCCGCATGGTGCGCTCATCGCTTCGGGGGCTGACCGAGCAACTCGGCCGCGTACACCTCCACGGGCTTTCCTCCCGCCGCTGCCTTCAGGTCGAGATAGAGCGCGGCTGAGACCTCGAGCGTTATGCGGTGCAGATCAATCTGCGCGGCCTCGGCTGCCTCGGCTTGCTGGCACAGCACGCAGGTGATGGTGAGCCGCTCGGGATCGACGGCGTGCTCATGGCCGGAAGAGCCAAGGCTGATCGCGCGTGCTCCGAGAGTCACGCCACGGGGCCTGAATTCGCCCGGTAGAAGGTCAATCGCCGGCAGTTGGGGCTGATCGTCGGCTCGCCTGCGGTACCGGGAGCCTGCGCTCTCGGTCGGCCGCGGTGGTGCTGGGATTCTCAGGGTGCTCATTCTTCGGTCTCCTCTTGCGCGAGTGCGCGATATCCGGCCTGAAGGGCCTTGTCTGTGACGGCGTTTGCCTTGACTTCGTAGTAGTGGGCCATGACGGGATCGGCGCGGTGGGCCTTCGTCAAGTCACCGACGGCGACTTTGCCCACCGGGCCGGGTCGGAGCTTGCCGTCGCGGCCTCTGACCGCCAGGGTGCCGGACGGCCAGGTGGTCGTGCTGGTGCGAATGGAGCAGAAGCACCTCGCCCGGCCCGCTTCCGTCCTGCCAGTGCGCGTGCTCGTGGCTGTGGGATCTCGTGTCAAATGCCATCGGTCAAACCTCCGTGTTGTGGATGGGGGAAGGGTGCCGCCGATGCAAGCGGCGACACCCCCGAAGCACCGGGAGAGGATGGCCCGGCGAGAGAAGAGCGAGAGAGTGCCACCTCCAGGGCAGCGAAGATACGGCCGCACTCCGAGTAGTACGCGGTGAAGAGCGAGCGCATGGCGGCCACCTCGGCCAGGGCCGCCGCCAGGTTGGCCGCACTGTCCAACTTTGGCCCTGTTTTGGCCCCAAATCGCTCCTCGGAGTGGTCCGTGGAGTAGAGCTGAGATCGGGGGTGGTACTGATAAGAACTGTTATCGGTAGCTCGCACTTCAGCGCTCATGCGAGCGACCCCGCTTCGGCCTCGAAGCTGGCCCAAAGGCCAGGCTCCGACTCGGATTCCCAGCCGTCACTTTGAGCAGGTGGCGGCGTGGTCTTCACTAGCCGCGCATCGGGGAAGACTCGCAGCGTGGCTGCCACCGACGGGGGAAGGTGACCGTTTCCGGGGGGAGCTTCAGGCGCTTGGGCCTCGGCTCTTCCCCCCCTCTGTGGGACCGTAACATGCGTAACATCCGAAACATCAGGGGGTGTCTGATCTCGGGCACTGACTTCAGCAGCGGTGCCTGTTACGGATGTTTCGCTTGTTACGGTCTGTGGGAGACGGGGGGGAAGGTAGCGGTCCCAGCTCTCGATCAGGTCGGCTTGCCGGTAGCAGCGGGCGGTCACAGCTCCCAGCCGGACCACAGCTGGCCGGACCTTGTAGGGCCGTAGACGATAGGCCAAGCCGCGAGCGTCTAGCGGTCGGCCGCGAAGGTCGCCCCAGGGTGACTCTTCCAGCGCGACCAGCTCTTCCAACAGGCCAGCGGTCGGGAGTGCCTCGGGGTCCTGGTGCCGTCGGAAGATGTCGCGCAGGTCGGTGAGTAGACGGACTCCCCAGCTCCCGTCTTGGTCCTGGCCCGCCTGGGCCAACGCTACAGCGGCCCTTCTGGCTCGCTTGGGCCAGCTGCCGCCTGCCAGGTCGGCGATGGCAAGCAAGGGCTCCCAGAGGTCCTCAGCGCG
>Ga0307373_10003876_pt1 | contig 25550 bp, 24 predicted proteins | sample OX2MG_FD_202534 | JGI IMG/M metagenome (GOLD analysis project Ga0307373, IMG submission 202534) | Soil microbial communities from Risofladan, Vaasa, Finland - OX-2 | ecosystem: Environmental > Terrestrial > Soil > Coastal area > Acid sulfate soil | place: Finland: Risofladan, Vaasa | collected...
AAGATTAAGCTCGTCCTTCATCACCGCTTTGCCCCATTTCGAGACAACCACAAATTTCTCGTGCGGGCATCGCCGCAAAAAGTCCATTGCATAGACCGCGCCGCTCGATCCGGTGATGCCGATGGCAATTCTTTGGGAACGGTCGCTCATGTTAAAGTTACTCCGGCAATGACAAAAAGAAGGACGACAAATCCGACCACGGCATTGATCTTAAAAAACGCAAGCTGCACATCCGCCGAGCGCTTTTGTTCGAGATATAAAAGGAATCCCGAAATAAGAAGCAGCGTGCCGGCAATAAGGCTGCCGCGGAATGCGATGAGATATACTCCCACCAGTACCAAAAAGGATAGGAAATGAATCATGCCGGAAAGTTGAAGCGCGCGCCGGGACCCAAGCCGCGCGGGTAGCGAGAACAAGCCTTCGCGCTTATCGAAGGCTTCATCCGATGTGGAATAAATAATATCAAACCCCGAAGCCCAGAGCCAGGTAAAAAACGAAAGCAGTATTGCTGGCCAGGAACCATCGAGCGAAGGACGCGCCGCGAAATACGCTCCAAGCGGCCCCAGCGCAAGCGAAGCGCCAAGCCCGAAATGCGAAAGCGAAGTGAATCGCTTCATAAAAGGATAGACGCCGAAGACGATCACCGGAATGGGTGATAGCATGAGGCAGAGAGGATTCAATGCTGCCGCGCACGCAAAATAAAGGATAATCCCGGCGGCAAGTACAGTATAAGCTTGAGAAATGCTCATCCGCCCGGTAGGAAGCTCGCGGCCGGCTGTGCGCGGATTTTTCGCGTCAATGTGGCGATCGACAATTCGGTTAATGGCGAAGCCGATAGTGCGCGCGCCCGTAGCAGCGCCGAGAATAAGCAATGCCATCCGAACGACGGCTGATGGCGCGAGAACGATCCCATCCACTCGATTCGCATGAAGGCCCAGCGCCATGCCCGCATAAATCATGGGCAGCGAAAACAGCGTATGCTCGATTTTAACGAAGGAAAAATATTTTTTCATTGCATCGTTTGCGAGGCATCAACTAAAAGCCGGAGCGCGTTGATATATCCTTGCGGGCCACGTCCCATAATCATACGAACATGATCCAAGCCCTCAAACACGGTATGCCGGCGGAATTCTTCCCGCTTTGTAAGATCGCTTATATGCACCTCGACCATCGGCTTCCCCACGGCGGCCACGGCATCCCGTAACGACCAGGAATAATGCGCCAGTGCGCCGGGATTCATAATGATTGCATCTAACCACAGTCGTTCCGAATGGAGTTGGTCGATCAGCGCGCCTTCGTGATTCGACTGGAAGAATTTTAGCTGGACACCAAATTTCGATGCCTCGATTTGAAGCATCAGATTAATATCATCCAGCGTGGCGCGGCCATAAATCGCCGGCTCGCGCTCGCCGAGCAAGTTCAGGTTCGGACCGTGTAATACTAAAATATTCATACAAGCGTGAGCATATAATCAATTGCTTTGGAAGCATTCGTGTCGGAAATTTCCGTAACGAATGCCTCGCCAATTGAGCGGAGGAGGATAACCCGGTTCTGACCCTTTTTATCTCGCCGGAATGCTTCGAAAATTCGGCTGGTGGTCGCATCTATTTCGCTCGCGATAGGAATTCTTCCGAGCACAAGTTCGATCTCAGCCCATTCCGTTTCGGTTAGATGCCCCAATTCTTTCGAAAGCCAGGATGCCGCGCGCATTCCCAGGAGCACCGCTTCGCCGTGGCGTAATACAGCGAAATCGCTCGCTGCTTCCAGGGCATGACCGAAGGTATGTCCGAAATTCAGGAGTTCCCGAACGCCCTCCAGTCGTTCGAATTCATCGCTTTCCACATAGCGCAATTTCTCTACGATGGAATCGTAAATAACTTCCTCATACGCCGCGTCCACGCCGCGCACAAGGCGACGCACGCTCTTCGTGAGCTTCTTCCAAAGTTCCGGGTTCCCAATGAGTGTATACTTGAATACTTCCGCGAGACCTGCGAGGCGTTCGCGCTTTGGCAGCGTTTTTAAATAGATCGGATCGACGATGACTTGCAGCGGCGGATAAAATGTCCCGATCGCATTCTTTCTTCCAAAATGATCGATGCCGGTTTTTCCGCCAATGGCGGCGTCCGCTTGCGCAATCAGCGTAGTCGGAATATGGACAAGCGGCAGCCCGCGATGGTAAAGGCTCGCCGCGAGGCCCGCAATATCCGTCACCACTCCCCCGCCGAATGCCACAAGGAGTGTTGTTCGGCGCGCAGCACCATTTTCGTTCAGGCTACTTAGGATAGTCGTTAAGGTGTCGATATTCTTATTGACTTCTCCGCCTTCAATAACTATTTCGCGCAACACTACCTTCAATCCTAGTTCCTTCTGAAGTTTTTCCCGAAGTGCGGGCCAATGTAATTGATCGATCTGCTTGTCCATGACAACGATGAGTCGCGAAAAACTTCGATCTCGAACAAGATGACTAAGCTCACGAGCGGCAATCCCATTTCCAACCAGAATGGGATAGGTTCGAAGCGCGCTCCGCGCGATAAGCGTTCGGTGCCGAGGCGCAAGGAGCACTTTGAACGACATCTCATCGAGCGCGGTGATGAGTTCATGCGCCAATTCTTCGGTCGTTCGGTCCTCGCCTCTTGCATCGCGCAGAACAAAATGCAGCGTGGCCTGTTCGTAATACGCGCGGCGACTACTCAGCAAGCCCGATAATTTCCCGCGCAGTTCTTCCGGAGAAGCCGCGCGGAAGAGCGGACGGTCGCGGCCCTGCAAAATATCGTTCAGGACATTCTTCGCGGCTTCCTTCACGGTCACGTCGATCCAAATTGGGATTCCCGAACCTCGCAGGATGGCACGGTTCAGCGAGCTTAAAACAACGCCGCCGCCCGTGGCAATGATCCGAGGCTTTCCATTCCATGACGCCGCTTCTAGCAGCGCCGCCGTTTCTAACTCACGAAACGATGCTTCGCCGCGCGAGGAAAAAATAGTAGCAATGGATTCACCCGCGATTCGCTCGATTTCCGAATCCAAATCCACGAAAGCATAGTGGTCGAGCAAAGCCGAAAGCTCGCGGCCAATCGCGGATTTCCCTGCGCCGGGCAATCCGATGAGATAGAGATTGCGATTGTGCCAGGTCATGGCTTCGCGGGGTTAAGATGAAGCGCGCGGCGGCGAATTGCTACGCGAGCCGAGAGTTCTGTAAGCGTATCACCACCAAACGTCTCCAATAATTCGCTCGCAATTGTCATCGCCACAACCTGTTCCACAATCACGGCCAGCGCGGGAACGGCGCAGACATCGCTTCGCTCGATGTGAGCATCGCGCGCTTCGCCCGTCGTAAGATCGACCGATGGCAGCGGCCGCATTAGCGTCGAGATCGGCTTCATAGCAGCACGCACGACGATTGGCTCACCATTCGACATTCCACCTTCGATTCCGCCGGCGTTGTTTGCCCCGCGATGAATCCGGCCGTCTTCCATAAAGATAGAATCATGTGTCTCCGACCCGCGCCGCGCCGCCGCATCTTTTCCTAAACCAATCTCAACCGCTTTCACCGCCTGAATGCTCATTACCGCTTGCGCGAGTAGTCCATCGAGCTTTCGATCCCAATGCACATGGCTTCCAATTCCAGGTGGAATATTTTTAATAACGCATTCGACAATGCCTCCAAGGCTATCGCCCTCCTTCTTTGCAAAGTCGATAGCTGCTATTATTTTTTCTTCTGCTTCCGAATCGAACACCCGCACACGGCTTGCCACAAGGCGCTCCCGTGCTGCAAAAATATCTTCGGGCAAGCTCGAAGCAATCGCACCAATCGTTGTTACATACGCAATTGATTCCATCCCCAATTCGCGAAGCAACGTAGATGCAATCGCTCCGAGTGCAACCCGAATAGCTGTCTCTCTCGCGCTCGCCCGTTCGAGAACATTTCGAAGATCTTCGGAGTGACCGTATTTCATTGCGCCCGCAAGATCGGCGTGGCCGGGGCGAGGAATGGTCACGGCGGGAATGGGAGCGTCCGTTGGGCCAATCGGCATTCGCTCTTTCCAATGCGCCCAATCTTTGTTCTGGATAAGTACCGCAATGGGCGCACCAGTCGTCACGCCATTGCGCACGCCGGAAACAATCTGCGCAGCATCTTTCTCGATTTGCTGGCGCCGGCCTCGGCCATAGCCTTGCTGGCGCTCGCGAAGAATGGGATCGATGTTGCGCTCGGCCACGAGTGAAAGTCCCGCCGGCATTCCTTCCAGAATTCCAACGAGCATCTCCCCGTGCGATTCACCGGCCGTTAAATATCGGAGGCGTCCCATCGTGGAATGAGGTATTTTGAAAGTGAATCGTGAAGCATTCGAAATTCTTCCATGCTCAACAGCGATCGCGCCGATTCAAAGCCGGTCATCCAAAAGTGCTGCGAAAGAGCGGCTTGCTCGATGAGCATTCCCAGTCCATCCTCAGCGTGTGCGCCGCCGCGTTCGGCCAAATCGAGGAATCGCGTGCGAAGCGGGTTATATACCAAATCCACGGCGATGTCGCCCGGACGCCATTCAAAAGTATCCAGCAGCGATTCTTCTCCGCGCTGTCCCACCGGCGTTGCCTGAACAATAAATTGCTCTCCCCCGTCTCTTCGGAATTCATCGAGCGAAAGAATGGTAACCAATGGATATGGCAAGACCGCTCGCCTCGCTTCCTGGATCGAACGGGCCGCAAGAGTAATGGACTGCCACCCACAATCATGGAGCGCACGAAGCACCGCGCGTGCCGCACCGCCTGCGCCTAAAATGGTAAGCGAATATTTTTGGTAAGAAAGATCCAGGCAGGATTTCTCCAACGCGAAGCGGAAGCCATCGCCATCCGTGGATATAATTCGAAGTGGCGTACTGCACGCAATGGTATTTGCGGAATGAATCTGGCGAACGGGGGCAGATGATTCCCCTTCCATCGCCGCGGCGGCAAATTTGTATGGGAACGTAACATTGAATCCAACAAAGCCATCATTCGCGCCACTTTGTATGCGCGAATAAAATTCCGCCTCGTTGCGGCATTCGATCCTGGTGTAATCTATTGCATTGTAACCCGATCCGAGCTTTGCGCGAAGAATTCCAAACAGTTCCCGATGAACCTCCGGCGAGATGCTGCGCGAAAGGGATCGCCCAAGCAGGGCAGCGTTCAAAATCTTCATGCTGGCCGGACCTCAACACTCTTTTTCCCTGCGACCAACTGAAGATGCGCGTAAAAATCGGGATACGAAACGGATGCCGATTCCGCGCCTTCCATCTCACAAACCCCATCGCAAAACAGCGCGGCAATGCTGAAAGCCATGGCGAGCCGGTGATCGCCGCCGTGATGAATAACGGCATTCGCCAGCCGTCGTTCAGGCCGCCCCTGAATCACTATCCCATCTTCCAATTCCTCCACTTCCACACCGAACGCTTCGAACTGCTTCGCGGCAAGCGTAAGGCGGTCACTCTCTTTGACGCGCAATTCGGCGGCACCGCGAATCGTGCTTTCGCCATCCGCGAAGATTGCAAGCACCATGAGAATAGGAAGCTCGTCGATTAAAAGTGGAACGTCCTCCGCGCCAATCTGAAAAGGAAGGAGATTGCCGCTCGTGCGATCGCCAAAGACCGTAAGGGTTCCACGCGGCTCGTTCCATTCTTCGACGACATCCTCCGCTTCCAACTCGACACCCATGAGCGTAAGCACTTCCAGGAAGCGGGTGCGGCTTGGATTTAGCGATACGCCTTCTATCCTGATTCGCTTTCTTAACAAGACCGCCGCGGCAATCAGAAACGCCGCGCACGAAAGATCGCCGGGAACTTGATACTCTACTTCTTCCGGAGGCGTTGCCACAATCTCCGGCGATAACCGTATCACATCTTGTCCTCCGATTCCAAATCCAAACGCTGCCATCATGCGCTCGGTATGATCTCGGCTCTTCGCGGGTTCCCGAACTCGAGTAATTCCATCCGCAAAGAGGCTGGAGAAAAGCGCCGCAGTCTTCATTTGCGCGGAAGCAACGGGAAGCGTGATCGCCGCGCCATGAAGTTTCGTGCCATGAATGGCTGCCGGGAGCGTGCCCTGCTTGCTTGTCCCGATGTGGGCGCCCATAGTCGAAAGCAAATCGGCCAGGCGTTTCATTGGCCGCGCGGAGAGCGAAGCATCTCCCGTAATGGTGCTCGAAAAAGTTTGCCCCGCAAGGAGGCCCATGAGGAGCCGCGCGGTTGTTCCGGAGTTTGCACAATTGATGGCATGCGATGGTGCGCGATAGCCGCGCAGTCCCACGCCTTGCATATTGATCTCACTCTCGGTTATTTCGACGGGAACTCCAAGAGATTCCAGCGCAAGAATGGTCGCAATAATATCGTGCGAAATCGTCTGGGGAGATTCGATCGGTATCCGGAATGCCGAGGTGGTGAGGGAACCTAAAAAAAGTAAACGGTGCAGAATCGACTTGTCGGGAGGCATGGAAAGCGTAACGGGCGAATCATCGGGGACGATCCTGTTGACGGGCGAAATTCGAACGAGCATCCTCTCAAATGGAATTAAATCGAGTTGGCGTCAGGCGTCGCCAGCCAGTTCTATGGCATTTTGCCGGACCGCGCGTGGGAGCACGCCCAGCAAGCCCAGCGCTTCGCGCGCAGCATCCTGCTCCGCTTCTTTTTTCGAATGCCCGGTTCCGGAACCATGTCGCAGGCCATTCACCATCACATCGACGGAAAACGTCCGCGCGTGATTGGGGCCTTCTTCCTTCATCGTGACGTACCTTGGAGACGATAATTTCTTCGACTGCACGAACTCCAGCAGCATGGACTTATAGTTCTTATCCGAGAGCATCAACTCATCGCGGCGCGCGTGCGTGATAATATGCCGGTAAATAAAATCGCGCGCGGCCGTCATTCCGCCATCGAGATAAATGGCGGCGATCACGGCTTCATACGCATCGGCCAGCAGTGTAGCGGAACCGCGCTTGAGCGCCGAATCGGCGGAGGTAGAGAGCAGCAGGAATTGCTCCAAGCCAATGTCGTTAGCGTGCTGGACGAGCGCGGCGCCGGAAACCAAGCGCGAACGAAGCTTCGTGAGATCGCCTTCCGGGAGCGATTCGAATTCGCCATACAGATATTCGGCGATGACGAGATTGAGAATGGAATCGCCTAAGAATTCTAAACGCTCGTTCGATTTGAGCTGGGGATATTGCGCGAATTGCAAATAGGACCGATGCGTGAGCGCCTGCATGAAATAGGCGCGATGCTTAATGGTATATCCGATATGACGTTCGAGATTATCGAAATCGTGGGCGTCGAGAAGCCCGCGCGCGGTTCCCGGAACTAATTCAAATACTGGTTTCGGCCCTGCTCGGACCTCCAGCTTTTGCTCGAGCCGGGCTCTTCGCGCGCGCCCAAGTTCTCGATACCGGTCGATTCTTCCACGCAACCGGCGGAGAATGGGCTGCTTTTCGGGCCGGTGCTTGTCCGTCTTGGAACTTCGTTCGGAAGGAATGGTCTCGCTCAAAGAAATTGGAGGTTAGTCTTCGAAGCGTTTAAAAATGAGCGTGGCATTGTGTCCGCCAAATCCGAAGCCATTGCTCATTGCGGCATCGATTTTCATGGGCCGAGCAACATTCGGAACATAGTCCAAATCGCAAGCGGGATCGGGAAATTCGTAATTGATGGTCGGCGGCGCGATTTGGTGATAGAGTGCCATTACCGTCGCAATCGCTTCGACCGCGCCGGCGGCGCCGAGCAAATGCCCGGTCATCGACTTGGTCGAACTGATCGCGGTCTTGTATGCGTGCTCGCCAAATACCACTTTGATCGCATCGGACTCACTGATGTCCCCTGGCGGCGTTGACGTGCCATGAACATTGATATAGTCAATGTCCGCGGGCTGCATACTCGATGATTCGATCGCCATGCGCATCGAACGTACTGCGCCTTCGCCGCCCGGCGCGGGCTGCGTAATATGGTAGGCATCGGCGGACATTCCAAATCCCGCGAACTCGGCATAGATCGTCGCACCGCGCGATTTCGCAAATTCCAAATCTTCGAGGATGAGCGTAGCGCCGCCTTCGCCCAAAACAAATCCATCGCGCTTCAAATCGAAGGGACGGCTGGCTTTTTCAGGTTCGTCATTTCGCCTCGATAGCGCTTTCATCGCATTGAATCCGCCGACAGCCATCGGGCAGATGACCGCCTCCGCGCCGCCTGCCACGACTGCATCGACCAAGCCGCGATCGATAAGCATCGCCGCGTCGATGATCGCATTGTTGCTTGTCGCGCACGCGCTGGTCGTCGCGTAATTTGGGCCTTTCAGCCCGTGACGGATCGAAATATAGCCCGCGCAAATATCGCTAATCAACATGGGAACGAAAAATGGCGAGATGCGATGCGGGCCACCCGTTTCATAAAGTGTCTCTTGCTGCTTCTGGTACGTCCACATGCCGCCGATGCCGGAACCATAGACGACTCCAATTCGGGTGCGGTCAATGCCATCGAGCGCCCACCCGGCGTGCTTGATCGCCATATCGGTTGCCGCCACGCCGAATTGCGCGAAAAGGTCCATCCGATTTATCATCTTGCGATCGATGAAATTGAGCGGATCGAATCCCTTAACCTCGCAGGCGAATTTCGTGTCGTAAACCTCCGGGTCGAACCGTGTGATGGTAGCCGCGCCGGAACGACCGCCCATGAGACCTTCCCAATAGGAGGAAAGGTCTAACCCGAGCGGCGTGATCGCGCCCATGCCGGTAATGACTATTCTGCGGCGGCCCTGCGTCATTCGAAATACGTGTTACTTTTTCGAATTGATATAGGTGATCGCGTCTCCGACGGTCTGGATTTTTTCCGCGTCCTCATCGGGAATTTGGAGATTGAATGCCTTCTCGAACTCCATCACGAGTTCGACCGTGTCGAGCGAATCCGCGCCAAGGTCGTTCGTGAACGACGCGTTCGGAGTGATTTGCGAGTCCTCAACGCCAAGCTTGCTGACGATGATCTCTTTGACTTTCGATTCTACGTTTTGATCTGCCATTGGTAAAAGTGCTTAATTAAGTGCTAAAAAAAATTAAATTTTACATGACCATGCCGCCATCGACGACGATGACCTGCCCCGTGATATAATCCGCCGCTTCCGAAGCCAGAAAGCCTACGGCGCGCGCAACGTCTCGCGGCGTCCCGGCTCGTTTGAGCGGCACCTGCGCAAGCATTGCCGCGCGCTGTGCCTCGTTCAATTTCGCGGTCATGTCCGTCTCGATAAAACCGGGCGCGACGGCATTCACCGTAATCCCGCGCGATCCAATTTCCTTCGCGATGGACTTGGTAAAGCCTATCACGCCAGCCTTCGAAGCGCTATAATTCGCCTGTCCGGGATTGCCCGTGAGCCCCACAACACTGGCAATGTTAATTATCTTCCCGCGTTTTTGTGACATCATGGGCCGAATCGCGGCTTTCGTCACATTAAAAACGCCTTTCAAATTCGTATCGAGCACCGCATCCCAGTCCGCTTCGGACATTCGCATCAGCAGGCCATCGCGAGTAATGCCTGCATTATTGACCAATACATCGATTTGCCCATGCTCGGCGACGATCTTGTCGATCGCTACCTGCGCCGCCGCGCCATCGGTCACATCGAGCTTTTCGTAAGATAGTGGCGTTGCTTTATATGCCGATGCTTTTTCATTTACATCCTTCGCAAAGGCGATCGCATCCTCGCCAATCGAGTAGTCGAGAAACACGACATGAAATCGCTGCTGCAGTAATTCTTCGACGATCGCGCGGCCAATCCCTCGCGCGCCGCCTGTCACGACCGCTATGCGCTTCGGTAACTGGAATCCACCCTGCCAGGATTCTTTCATATATTCCGGCTTCTCTTCGCTCATACTGTGACTTGAATAAGACTTTCGCTTAACCGTGCTGCTTCAAAACGCTCGCGGTTGGATTGATAATACGATTCGAGTTTTGCAAATTCGCCTTCGCCAACAAAATATTGCAGCTCTTCGCGCATCGATTCGAAAACGGAATGAACGTAATTGCCCGCTCCCGCCGGCCCACAATGGTGAAGGTCTTCGGAGTGACCATCGTCATACGTCAGAACGCCTTCAACAACCGTGATCGGAAACAAAATGCAGTATTTCGGCTTCCAGGCCCACCTATGAAGTCCGGCATTCACTGCCGCAACCTGAATTGAGCAGAAGTGGCGCTTATCCAAAAACACGCAGCCTTCAGTGAAGCCGGAAATTCCGCCATCGCGCTCGTGAACTTCCGTTCCGATTGCGTGCCCCGAAGGGAAATCCATGTCCTCAATAATTTCGCCATCGAACCACGTTTCAGTGTCGCGGTCCTGCGTTTCGTCCATCGCATCACCGATCTCGGTGGCATGTCGAAGGATTTCATCGCGTTCGCCCAAATCGGCATAGACGCCGGAATGGCAGCAGCCGCCGCCGCATTTCGAGATGTCGCAGTAATGGACGAAGCCGTGGGTGAAAATAAGTTCGTCCACGCGCAATCCCGCAACCGTAATGGGCGCGATGCGGTTGGCTGGAATTCCCTCTTCCGGTTCAATGGATTCGCTATGTACTAAGTCCAACATATCATTGCAATAAAATCTTGTATCGTCATTGCGAGGAGGGAATTACGGAGCGAAGCGGAGTAATTCCCGACGAAGCAATCTCCCCATTGAGATTGCTTCGTCGCATTTTGGCTCCCTTCGGTCGCCAAAACGCTCCTCGCAATGACCCAATAAGGTGATGTGCATTTTTTTTACGCTGCCACCTCTTTTGGTTTCTCCACCCGGCTTACTTTTACATTACTAATCGTTCGAGTAATCAATCCCTGCAAGACTTTCCCCGGGCCATATTCTATAAATTCCCGAATCCCGAAGTCATACATATTCTTCACCGATTGCTCCCAGCGGACGGGCGAAGTCAATTGCTCAACAAGCAATCGCCGAATGTCCTCCGGGTCTTCGACCGGCTCCGCGGTCACATTGCTAAAGACGGGAATCGACGGTTCCGCAATTTCCGTCGATTGCAGCGCCTCGCGCAAGCCATCGGCGGCATATTGCATGAGCGGCGAGTGAAACGCGCCGGAAACCGGCAGCTCTTTCGCGATGCGAACGCCCGCCGCTTTTGCCTGGCGCATGACTTCGCTCACTCCGAAATTCGATCCCGAAATTACAATTTGACCCGGCGAATTAAAATTCGCGGGCCGCACAATGCTGCCAGAATTCGCTTCCACTTCTTCGCATAATTTCGAAAGCACCGAAGCTTCCATTCCAATGATCGCCGCCATCGTCCCACTCGATCGCTTCCCCGCTTCGGCCATAAGCGTGCCCCGCAAATAAACAAGTTGAAGCGCGTCGTTAAATTCGAGCGCGCCGGCAGCAGTAAGTGCAGTGTATTCGCCGAGTGAATGTCCGGCCGCGGCTTGCGGCTCCGGAGCCTCTTCACACTCGAGCGCGATCATCGAATGAAGAAAAATAGCGGGCTGAGTGTATTCCGTTTGCCGAAGCAAATCTTCCGGCCCTTCGAGCATCGTTTTAGAAAGATGGATGTGCAGGAGATCATCGGCCTCCTGCATCATCGCTTTGGCGCGCGGAAATGCCTCGGAGAATTCCTTCGCCATCCCCGAATATTGCGAGCCTTGCCCTGGAAATACGTATGCGATCATGTTAGAAAGCCCACCGTAAAAGAATAGCTCCCCACGTATAGCCTGCGCCAAAACTCGAGAGCACAAGGTTATCCCCTTTCTTCACCTTGCCGGCGGCCCACCATTCGGAGAGGCACATAGGGATCGTCGCGGAAGTGGTGTTGCCGTACTTGTCGATATTCACCATCACTTTGTCTTTCGTAAGCCCCATCCGTTCGCGCGCCGCTTCCAAAATGCGCAAGTTCGCCTGATGCGGAACGAGATACGCAATGTCATCCGCCGTCAAACCATTTCGTTCCATTATGAGCGCGGAAGATTCCGCCATATCAACCACGGCACGTTTGAACACCGCCTTGCCATCCTGATAAATATAGTGCCACCCTTTATCGACTGTTTCGTGCGTGGCGGGATTGAGGCTTCCGCCACCTTTCATATAAAGAAATTCGCGGCCTGTGCCATCGACACGAAGGTAACTATCGAGAATTCCCATATCTTCCGAAACCGGTTCCAGAATCACGGCTCCGCCGGCGTCGCCAAACAGAATGCAGGTATTGCGATCCTGATAATTCGTGATCGCGCTCATTTTATCGGCGCCGATGAGGAGCACCCGGTCGTACGCACCCGACTCGATAAAGCGTGATGCTGTTTCCAGCCCGAACAGAAAACCGCAGCAGGCAGCATTGATGTCGAATCCCCAGCAATTCTTCGCGCCCAGTTTATCCTGAATAATGCACGCCGCCGGCGGAAACGGCATATCCGGGGTGACGGTACAGCAAATAATAAGTTGAATGTCATCCGGCGTCCAGCCGCGCCGTTCGAGCGCAATGCGCGCGGCATTCACTCCCAAATCGCTCACTGCGCCATTGCGGAGGATGTGGCGTTCCTTAATACCGGTGCGCGTGGTGATCCACTCGTCGGAGGTATCCAAGTACGATTCGAAAAATTTATTATCGAGAATCTCATCGGGCACCCAATGCCCGACCGCCGTGATTCCGGCATGACGTTTACCTCTTGATTTGTTCGTTTCTTCTACCACTAAAAATTAGTTCCTATACCTTTTGTCTGTCATTCCGAGCGGAGCAAACCAGAGCGAAGCGATGGTTTGCGGAGTCGAGGAATCTTCGGTCGTACCGCTCGAACATTACTCGAAGGTAATCTCCTTCAATTCCGGATTTTTTATTCTTATCAGCCATAATTTCTTCTCTCGGCTCCAATTCTTCAATTGCTTTTCCCGCGCGATTGCATCTTCAATTCTGCCAAACAATTCGAAATACATTAGTCTATCGACATTGTACATTTTCGTAAACCCTTCATAAATCCCATGCTTATGCTCGTAAATTCTTCGCTGAAGATCGTTCGTTACGCCAATGTATAGCACGAGCCGCTTACTTGCCATGATGTAAACATAATAGTTCTTCACGATTCGATTGTGTTTCCTTAAGGAATTTCGGAGCACAATACGTGCAACTTCTCCCGAAGATTCCTCGACTCCGTTCGTCCTCCCTTCGGTCGGGCGAACTCCGCTCGGAATGACAGCACAAGGAAGGTTTCGTTTTTAACCAGGTTTGCTTCTTATCTAAGCCGGTACCGCTTCCGGTTTCAGCGATTTCGTAATTTTTTCGACGACGCGCTTCCGCACCATTTCTTCCGCTTTCAAAATCATATTGCGAATTGCTTTCGGCGTCGAACGGCCATGCCCGATGATCGTCACGCCGCGCACGCCTAAGAGCGGCACCCCGCCAAATTCCTGGTAATCGAAATCCTTCAGCGATTCCCGAAGCACCGATGCCGCAATACCCGCTTTGAGCTTATTCAACAGCCCTTTCGCAGCGTATTTCCGAAGCCGTCCGCGAACGACGGGAATCATACTTTCAGCGAGCTTCAGCATCACATTGCCGACGAAGCCATCGCAGACGACCACATCGACCGTTGCCTTCAAAACATCCCCGCCTTCGACATTACCGATAAAGTTGACTCCCGATTTTTCAAGCAGCGGCATCGCTTCGAACACCAATTCATTCCCCTTCGTCCGTTCTTCGCCAACGCTTAACAATCCGACGGAAGGCCGGGGTATTCCAAAAATCTGCTCGGCATAAATCGATCCCATGATTGCATATTCCCGCAAATGGATCGCCTTTGAATCAACCGTTGCGCCGACATCGAATACCAAAGTAAAGCCGCCATCGGGCCGAGGAAACTGCGAGCCGATCGTCGGGCGGCTGATGCCCGGAATGCGGCCCAGTAGCAGCGTTGCACCGCTCATTACCGCGCCAGTATTCCCCGCGCTGACAAAGGCCGATGCCACGCCACCGCGAACCAAATCGAAGCCTTTGACGATGGAAGAATCTTTTTTCTGCCGAAGTGCGGCGACTGGCTCATCCTCCATACCGATAACTTCCGACGCGCCAATAACCTCTATGGCATCGTTCCGAGATGCGCCCAGCCGTTCGAGTTCGCGCTCGATCTCCTCATGCATTCCGACCAGCAATACCTTCAGCCGCCCCTCGGCCATCTTGACCGCCTCGATCGCCCCTTCGACCTCATTACGAGGCGAAAAATCCCCGCCCATCGCATCGAGTACGATGCTGACCTGCGTGGATTGATTTGAAGGAGGCATGCAAATTACGAATTACGAATTACGAATGTGGATTCCCGCATTCGCGGGAATGACAGCAGTGTTGTTGTATGCGCTTCGCGCCACGATCCATCCCCCCTGTCATTCCCGCGAAGGCGGGAATCCATGTAATTCGTAATTTTTTAGTGGGTTAGCTCTGGGTCTTCGGCTCGAGGACCGAGCGGCCTTTGTAAAAGCCGCAACTCGCGCAAGCCGTGTGCAACAGCTTCGGCGACCCGCAATTCGGGCAGGAGCCGAACGACGGCTTTTCCAGCTTGTAGTGAGTCCGGCGCTTATCGCGGCGAGTTCGAGAATTTCTATGTGTTGGATTTGGCATTCGGATTCCTTCTCTTTATGTATAGGCAGCTGATCGTGGGCGATCAAAGCCGCGCTTTATTCATTTTCTTCGGCCCGCAAACGCTCCCGTAGCCCTTTGAGTGCCGCAAGCGCGCCAATTTCCTCTTCGGAATCCGAACACGAGCACTCCTCGCGGTTCCAATTCTTCCCGCACACAGGGCACAGCCCTTTGCAATCCGGGCGGCAGAGGTGCTTCATCGGAATCGCGAGCACGAGGGCGTCGCGAACGTCCTGTAAAATATCGATCTCTGAAGCGCCCACGGGATCGTAGGCATGCACGTTCGGATCCCCCTCCTCTTGCGCGAGGCTTGGTGGCACAAACTGGAGTCTTAGTGGCGCCGAAATACGGTCTTGAAATGTATCCGCGCAACGGGTGCATTCGAACTCCCCAGCGGCGGAAACTTCGGCCTGCAAATCGAGCCGGTCGCCCATGCGCTTTAGCGTTCCAGAAAGCATACCCTTTCCATGAAAGCCGGGATAATCCAGCAAACTTGCATCGAAGGTGAGCGAAATTGGATTTTCGCCCTGCGCAAGTCCACGAACCTTTATTAGAATCCCGGAAGTCATTTAAATTGAATGCATTATCGAATTTTCGTGATTAAAAATTCCATCCTGTTTCCTGTCATCCTGCACTGCTTTATTCGCCATTTCGCCTCCCAATATTCAAAAGCCCGCCAGAAGTTTCTGGCGGGCTCAAGTTTCCGAAACACTTCGAATCCAGCGCGCGTGCCTGAATCTTTAGAAATGCCAGCCGATTTGGAGGGTCGGGCCGACGAGGCCGCACGTCTCCTGCGTAACGGCATCCTTCGAGAGACTGGACTTATAATGGTAGTAGAATGTCCGCTGATTAGCGATGGAACCAGTGAGATAATGCGTATACCACAGCCCTTCGATGCCGCCGGAAACAGAAAGCTCTCTCCACGGTTCGAAATGGACCATAAGGCTTGCGCGATAATACATCGAAGAATACTCCGCGGTGTCGCCAGCGCCAGAGTACATGAACCCGACCATCGCTTGAACAGGTATTCCCAGCGGATCCAATGTCAAGCCGGCATCCAGGCCAATGAGCGTGGTGCGTACCGGATAGGCCGCTTCGGGCGTAGAGATTATAAAGCCTTTTGTGTCATTCCCCGCCGATTGCACCGAACGTTCGATGGAACTAAGTTGCCCCATCGAAGCGCCGCCCACGAAATAACCCATCGTCCAGCCCAGGCGGAATTCATTCAGCCAACTCATCGCCTCGCTGGTGCCCGAAGGCGCAGGCCCGATGCCATAGCGCACGCTGATCGTCCCCCGGTCCTGTGCCAGCGGTGAAGGGATGACTTCCGGCCAAATTGCGGAAGCGTTTGGTAGGTAGCGCGGCACATTGGCCGCGATCGCATAGACCGGTTCACGGGGTGCAGTGTAGGTAATCGCAGCAATATCGCTTTGTGAAGGGGCCGGTTGCGCTATCTTGGGAATATCTGCAGCCTGTTTCACATCGCTTTCGCCAATCCGTCCTATGGGACCTATCTGACCCGTGGGTACGATTGACTCCACTGAAACTTCCGCATTAGCCGCAGTTTGGCTAACATTCTTCGCCACCGGCGCCGCCTCCGCCAAATCATACTGCATCGCCGGAGCGGAGTGCCGCACCAAATGCGGAACCGACGGATGCCGCACCGCAATCTCTTCCGAGCGTGTCCGAAGCCCCAGCGAGGAACCAAAAACATAATACGCGCCCGCCCCAAGAATGAAGGACATGAGCGCAACCGTAACGAGCGAGACCGCGCCAAAACGCCAGCCCGCGCCCAGAACCGTTGCAGTGCCAGCATCGCCCACGATGCTCGCCATGCTGGCGGCACCAATTCCATCGGCGATGCGCGACGAAACGAATTCCGGCGCCCGCGTCAGGATCGCTTCCGTCCCCGAAGGAGCCGAGTAACCCATATCCTCCAATCGCGCGAAAAGCTGATTCGTCAGGCGTTCCGGCACGTTGAATTGCTCCTGCTGGGCAAGCGTGCTCGTTAGCTGGCGCACTTTCATGTGCTCGCGCAGCACTTGCCGGCGCTCGGGCGAGACGGCCAGCGTATGCAAAAGCTCTTCCTCGTCCGGCGTGGCAAGCCGTCCGTCGAGGAAATCGAGAATTTTATCTTCGCCTATATTCATAAATTACTATGGGGCATCAATTAATATGCGGCATCCCCCATGCTGGTGATATCGAACGTTCGTGCCAAATCTTCGCGGATCATCCTCCGAGCGCGAAAAAGCCGGACCTTCGCATTTTGCTTTGTCACGCCGAGCGTTTCCGCGATGCGGTCGAGGGCAAGTCCATTGAATTCCGAAAGAATAAAAACTTCGCGCAGCAAAATCGGAAGCTTCTCGACCGATTTCATCACATGACGCATAATCTCATCCGCGGGCGGCCGGTCGAACTCTTCCTGCGTGGCCGGCGTGATGAATCCTTCGATCAGGTCTGTATCGACTTTCAAATCCTCGATCGAAAGCGCGACATGCTTTTTACGAAGCTCGCTGATCGCCATGTTATGCGCTAAACGAAAGAGCCATCCCGCCACCGAGCCGTTACCCGAAACGGTAAACTTCTCCCGGTTCCGAAAAAGCTGGATCCACGCCTCCTGAAATAGATCGTCGAGTTGGCCGGGCGAAGTGGACATCAATAGCTTCAGGTAACTATAGACCCGGTCGGCATAGCGGCCATAGAGCATGTTGAAGGCGGCATCCTCCCCATTTTGAAAGGCACGCCAAAGCTCCTCATCCGTGATAATTTCACGGACGTTGTCCGCCGCGGCGGACTTCGCTTTATACTCCGGCTTAACCCTTATGTACATCGGACGTGCCTTCGGGCGGATGTAGCGCAAACTTCAGTTTGCGAACCCATCCCCGAAATCGCAAACTGAAGTTTGCGCTACAATAGTAAAACGCCTGAGACCCACTTCGGTTACAAAAATAATACATAAAATTCACAGCCTATGCGTTGCCTTAAAGAAAGAAGAGAGAGATACGTTTAATTTTCATTTAATGAACCGCGTTACCGAAAATCCGGAAATTCTCAGAATTAATGCTCGATTGAAATCTCGCGGGATTGCACATACCCGTTTTCCGAAAACCGAAGGAAATACGTCCCCGATGGAAGCCCGCTCACATCAAGGGTAAAGGGTAGAGGGTAAAGAGTAAAGGAATTCGCAGCCGGCAGGACGCTTCGGCCTAAAGCGTCATCCAGTTCCACCTTTACCCCCTGCCCTCTACCCTTTACCCTCAGCGTAGCGGTTGCAGGATTGGGAATGATACTCTCGATCGTAAACGGTACGCCCAGCATCGCATCCTGAAGGAGATGCTCGCCGCATTGATAAAGATAAGTAAATCCCGAAGCCGAATCGTCAATGGAAGCAATGCAATCCGGTTCGAAGCCGGGAGTCGAAAGCGAAATATTCGAAAGCGTAAGCGGCGTCGTGTTCGAATCGGTGAGATACACCTGGAACGAAAGCGTGCCAATGGTATCCGCGTAGGTCGGCGCTTCCAGCCCGACCTTCCAAGCGAAGTGAAGGATATTTCCGGTTCCCGAAACGGTAACTCCCGTCGCTTTCAGGAAACTTAGCAGATCGTCGTTGTGCGTGAGATCGAAGGTAATTCCCGTCAGTTCCCGCGCCGCCGCGCCCGTATCGCCCGAGAGAATCACATAAAAGGTTACCTCCTGCCCCGCATGGGCCGACTGCGCCGGGGAAAGGGAAAGCTGAAACTTCGCCGGGGGAATGGCGGTAGCTTGCAGCGGCACTTCTTTGGTTTCGGAACCGGAATTGGCGTTGCTATAAAAGGTTACCGCGCCGTTCATGGTGGACGCGGCGGATGTTAAATGGATGCGCACCGGCACGGAATCATTCCCAGCAATAAGAATCGGAAACGACGTATCCGGCGAATAATTCGCATTGCTAAAGACCGCGCTATCGATGGTTAGCGCGAAGCAGCCCGTATCATAAAGCCAAATCGTCGTGTCGCGCGATTCGCAATGATAGAGCGCGCCGAAATCGCGCCCGGTGGTATCGGCGGAAAGCGAGGCAGTACAGAACGTCCAGCGATATACCGGAGGATTGCTCAGGAAAAAGTTCTCCCCTGCGAAGATGGTAGTGCCAATGGCAGCAAAGTATGTGCCCTCACTGGGGTAGGGCAAACCAGTATCGATATTAATCCACGTCATGCCGGCATCTTTCGAGAGAAAAACTCCGCGGGATGTTGATGCAAATAGATTCGAATCATAGGCAAATAATGAAGAAAAATAAATAGTATCAGGAAAGCTACTTAACAACGCCCAAGACATTCCACTATCGGTCGAACGGTAAAGGCCACTATCCGTACCGGCAAAAAGATTCGAATCGATGGACGCCATACAGGCTACCTGAGAATTTGCTGGTATTCCATTATCCGATTCCGTCCAGGTTACCCCGTTATTCGTTGAGCGAAAGAGGTTTGGAAATCCCACCTGAGTCGTGCTCGCAAACAAGTTCGTACCAACCGAAGCCAAAAATCCAACAGAATATTTATACAAGCCCGCAAGATTCCAACTAAATCCATTATTGGTTGAAGAAAGAACCCCATACCCTGGAGGTATCCAGTTATATGTGCCGACAAAAAGAATAGAACCGAGCGCGATGAGCGGAGCATTACCACCAATACCATTCCCCTGCGTCAATGCAGACAAACCATTATTGACGGCTGTCCAGCTTGCACCACTATCCGTAGATCGATAAATTCCCGAATCCGATGTTGATGCGAAAATATTCGTTCCAGCGGTGGCGAGCGCAGTAACCTCTCCAAGCGAGCTTCTTGGCAGTCCACTATCGGCTTCTATCCAATGATTGCCGAGATCCGATGAACGGAAAACATGACTTTTCGGGATATTAATAGCCATGAATAGTTCCGATCCGAGGGTGTCCATACACATAACTTCTGTTGCACCGGATGCGGTCCCGGCCGGCGTCCATACGGGTTGCGCCCGCGCGGGGGAGATGCAGCATACGAAGATCATACAAAATAATGCGATTCGCACGCTTGCGCGCCGAGCGACAGTGGAAGGAAGCCAGATGGAATATTCTTTTTTCATTTTTCAACTCTAAAAGTAAAAATCCGTAAAGGCAGCCCGCGTTCGCGGACTGCCCTTACGGTTTAGTAATTGATTACTTCACGACGAACATCGTCTTATTCACGAGAATAACCCCTTGCGGGAATTCAATCGTGTAATAATAAGTGCCCGCCGGAAGATCCTTGGCAGAGAAGTAGAAGAGGTGCTGGCCCGCGCCATACACGTTTTCAAAATCTCTGAGAATAAGTTTTCCATTCATATCCACGACGCGCATCGAGGCAACGCCTTTAGCTGTCGTCGTAAATGGAATGGCGGTCTTGAAGCCGGAAGCAGCATCGAGGGGGTTCGGATAGTTCTGCGAACCACCATCGACCGTCCCCTGTGGCGTCGCTCCACCGTCTGACTTCTTTAACAGCCCCGCGCTCTCCGAGCATGTGTCGTTCTGCGGACCACAGCCAGAGGTCGTGATGGCCTCGATCCAATCTTCCGACGTGAATGAGACACAATCGGTATCGGTGTCTGGTTGATCAGCGCGGTGTACGACCACGGAGTCGGGAACAGTAAAGCAGAAGCTCGCGCAGGCGCCGAGGCAAGTGCCATCTGTATCGTGGAAGGAAATGCTCGTGATGTCACCTGTAATGGGGTCCGCTATCAGATGCATCTGCCATCCGGGGTAACCTGAAATATTCCCCAGGTCCACACAGGGTGGCAATGGAGTTGCGAAGTCGAAACGAATGTCACACGTCGTGCATGAACTCATCGTTCCGATCGTCGTGCATATTGTGCCATCCGGCCACCATCGCGTGAAATTACACGGCAGGCATGGGCTGGTGGGAGTAGAGCCGGAACAATTGTTCAGCTCCAGATACCCGCCCTGATGATTCGTCTGGTGCCAGTAGATGTAAAAGACGCCATGGTCGGCCATGCACGTCGGATCACCGCAAATGCAAAAAGGCACCGGGTAATAGATATAATCCGCAGCGAGATGCAGAAAGAACTTATTCGTTCCAGCAGTGTGCCTAAAAGTGACAAGCCCATTGCTCTGACCGGTATAACAGTCCGTGTCGAAGCATATCGAGTAATCCTCGTTCGTAGGACCCAGCAGGTCGAACTCGAGATCGTCCTGCCAGTCCACGTTTGGTGCCGCTCCGTATGGTGTCCAGAGCAATTGCGTACAGCACGTGTAGGGATCGTGACACGGCGGACAAGTTCCGGTGCCAACCGTCAAGGTCTGCGCCATCGCTACTTTCGTTCCTCCCGCCAAAAAACCTGCGGCTAAGAGGAGAGTGATGCTCGCCACTCGCGCGATTCGCGAGAAGGGCATCGGGCGGCTGCCGAATCCAAATGGATGGCGAAGCTGCCTAAAAGAGAGCGGCCCAGAATTCGAGCGGCTCGAACTGCATAGGTTTTGGTTGAATTTTTTCATTGTTGCGATTTGTTGCTTTTTTGGGATACGGTTGGGCGCTCCTCGCGGCTCGCGTGATTTAAAGTGATGCGGCCCGAGGAAAGGCGCCCGCCCGGTATCCCGTAAAAAATTGGTTTCTCATTCGGCTGGCGTATCTTGCCCTGTTTCGTTTACAACCTCGACGAGGCTCGGTGATTGCCATCCCGCTTTAACCCACGCTCCGTTCGGGAGCGGGATATTCGCCAAATTGGGATACGGCACGGTTACGCCGGCAATCGTCACGGAAACGGCGGTGTAGCATAAGGTCTTTTGGTACTGGCCCGAACCGGTGATGTAAAAATCGGTGTAATCGGTAGCGCCGCTCACCGTCACTTCGCCTAAGGTGTCGGTCGATTCATTATCCACGGTGAAGGTATAGCAGCTATCGGTGCCCGTGGGCGCCATCGCCACCGTCGTATTCGTGAAGTGCTCCGTCACCATGGGCTGAAGCGCACGGCTACAAAGCGCGAATGTTAGGAGCAGGAGTATTTTTGTCATAGGGTAATGTTGTTAAGGGTTTAAGTTTCTAAAAGCCACTGCGAGACGGGCATTCTTATAGGAACTCGCTCACTTTGACCTCGCACAAAATTCGCTCATGACTTCCGATTTATCACGGACGAAAATGCCCATTTTGTCAGGGTCATTTTCTTTCTTAAAGACTCAACTTGTTTTATAAACCCTTCAAATGGCTTCAAAAACGCTGACGGAAGTCACGGAACTGGCGAAAATTGTCCAGACGCTTGCGCCAAAAAGATTTTTAGATTGGGCAAATAAAACGAATGGGCGGGAGGCGCGGATATTCCGTCGTGTAATCGAATTGGAAGTAGCGCTGAGCGAAGAGGATATCGCACGAGAGTTGAGCATGGAAAATCGTGAGTTCCAAAAGGCTCTTTCTGCCCTAAAGGCGCGACTCTTCGAGGTTACACTGGATTTAGAGCTTCCCGCCGGGCGGTATTCGGATTATGCCCGGCGGCTCTATGCGCTCGATCGGGCGCATGCCCGTTTGCGGATTCTTGTCCGGCTCGAGGCCGCATTCACGGCAAATGAAGAAGCGAAGTATTGGTTCGAAGAAGCAAAAATGCTGGAAGAATGGCCGGTGGCCATTTCGATTCTTTCACCGCTTCTGACGTGGGCTTCACTTTCGGGCAATAAAGAAATTTACGACACACTGAACTCCGAGTTGGCCCGATTGCGAAAGCTCAGTGCGGCGCTCGCGGATGCAAATGAAGTGTCGGAGCGCATAAATATGGTCTTTGCCAAAAGCGGTGCGGAACATCCCGAACTCTCGAAGATTATTCGCCCCGCCATCGAACTACTCGAACCCGTAGTACGCGAGCTTGGCACCTTCCGGTTGAGCGAGGCTTTGCTGCTCCTTCGAAGGAAGGCACAGCAAGTAACGATGGATTATGACGAAGCGCTTGCGATATGCGTTGAAATGGACGCGCTGCTCGTGCAGTATCCCCTTTTTGCTAATCGCTCCCGCAAAAGCCGGAACGCGCTTGCAAAGTTGATGTGCCACGTCCAGATGAAGCACCGCGAACGTGCGCTCGAAGTAGCCGAATCGTCACTCGATTTGTTCAACAAGGGAGGTCAGAACTGGCATTCGTTTCAGGAATGGCGATTCGTGCTCTTCATGCACACGAAGCAATTTAGCCAGGGCTATGAGTTGGTCCGGCAGGTGATGTCGCTCCCGCGTTTTTCCGCCCAGGCGCCAGCCACGCGCGATGCATGGAATCTTTTTCTGCGGTATGCCGAATATTTTACGGGTCAGCCGGTTTCTGACGCACTGTTACGCCGGAATGAGCAGGCCGGAGAATTACACCGGCGTATCATGGATCAATTTCCCACCTTCAAAGGCGATTACGCGGGTCGGGAAATGGCGGCAATCGTGCTCGAAATTTTAATCGTGTTGAAGCGCCATGTTGCCGATCTTTTTTTGAGGACCGAATCGCTCAAAAAATATAAAATTCGTCACCTCCGGGAGGGCGAGGAAGCTCAAAGCAATATTTTTATAGATCTCATGCAGCTTTTGGAAACTCATGACCTTGACCGAGCGAAGATATTGGAAGAGGCTGGCCCCATGGTCGAACGGATGCGTGCAATCAAAACGATTGATCCGGTGCAGTCACAGCAGATCCTGCCGTATGAAACGTTGTGGGAGTTAGTCGTGGAGCGATTGCCGCGAAACTAAGCGTGACACGCGAGAAAGGTCGAAAGTCACATTGGTATTTTCGATGGCTATGGCTCCCTTCTTCGTCCTCCGCAACTTTCTTGCCCCGGAAGATATTGCAAAGAACGCTACGCTTATGCCAGAGACCACGACCAGCTTTTTCGCGCGGACTTCCGCTGCTTCCACCGGCCATTTAAATGGCGGGCAGCCGCGGAATACGGCGGCGATCATCGCCGACATCAACGAGGGGATGGAGTTCGTGCAGGAGCGCGTCGTCAACCGCGAGGAAGTGATCGAGCAGATTTTTCTGGCGATGCTGATCGGCGAGCACGTCCTGCTCGAAAGCCGGACGGGCGTGGGCAAAACGCTTTTGGCCGAGCAGGTCTTCCGTATGTTCGAGGGCGCACGCACGTTCAAAGTACAGGCGAGCAAAGAGCAGCAGCCCGATACCTATTTCGGCGGACTTCTCCTCGAAGAGCTGAAACAAGGCCGGCTCATTCACAACACGCAGGGTTCCCTCGTCGAAAGCGAGTTCGGATTTATCGACGAAATCTTCGACGCGAACGATTACACGCTCCGCGCGCTGCTTTCGCTCCTGAACGAGCGCGAGTTGATACGCGGCGTGCAGCGCATGCAATCGAGCGTGCATACCGTGATTGCCGCGACGAATTATCTCCGGCTTTCGGAGATCACCGATGCGCTGCTGGACCGGTTTCTCTTCAAGGCGCTTATCCATCCCGATAAGGACGCCTTCTTCCAATATAAGATCTCGCAGCAATACCTGAAGAACTTGGGCAACGCGATCGAGCCGCCGAAAAAGATACAGTATGCGGACTTGGCTTATGCCACGCGCATCGTTCGCGGCGAAGCGCCGGAATATTCCATTCAAACCTCGCCGGAACTTGTTTATTTTATGAATCTTGTCGTCCGGCATTATGAGGTCCAGCGGAACCGAATGCTTCAGGAGCGTCCGCATGAGGCGCATCTTCGGACGAAAGATTTTTATATCTCGCCGCGCACGCAGGCGAAATCGCTGGATGTGTTGCGCGCCATTGCGTTCCTGCATGGCCGCACCAACGCGGAGCGATCGGACATTCCGAAGTTGCATCTGCTGCTATGTACCGCCGGCATTGCGGAAGAAAAGGCGCTGTTTCAGCGGTCGTACGATACGCTGCTCAAGATGTATCAGGCCTCGGGCGCGTTCGAACAATTGTCCTCGCTGCTGACGCTCGAAGATGTGCTGGCGCGTTTACGTCATGATCCCGCGCTGATGTCGAAGCCGATTACGGAACTTGGCAGCACGCAGGCGAAACGCTCGATCGTCGCATGGGCAAAGGAAACGCTGGGCGTGGCCGATGCTACCGCCGCCCACAAGCGCCGCCTCGCCGAAGGATTCCTGCAAAGTATTCATCCCTCCACCGAAGATTTGAAATCGCTCAAAGCCCATTTGGAGCAGGAGATTAAAACAGTCTTCGCGGGACATGCGGAGCATTTTTAATTTTTAAGTTCCTTCCCTATTTGCATACTGCTCTCCGATCCATGTGTCACCTGACCGCCACGTTTGAGCAAGCGTGTCGCGAGCACCACCAACATTGGGAGCAGAATACACGATAGCACAAGCAGGGTTGCGCGGAGCGAACCAGCATCGAAAAGAAACCAAGGGAAGAGCTGCGTGGCACTCGCAAAAACGCTGAGGATGGAGACGAACCAAAACAAGCCACGAATAATCGGGCGTTTCCAAATCCAGTGTGTGGTTGAGTGCCATGCGACCGCAAGACCAAAGAGTAGGAGGATCATGCTCATAATAACTTCAAGTAACGATCATGTGAACGGAGGATAATAAGCCAACGTCACCGCGCCCCAATGCACGAGTGCTCGGAGCGTTAATGTCGAATCAAAACCGGTGTGGTTGAAATCCCGCGAGCCGTGTGAACGATTGCTTCGTAACGCCCTGGTTCCAAACCGCTGACATCGAGCATCCCAATGCCATTCCACTTTTGCGAAAGCACAATTCGACCCAAAATATCGAGAAGATCGACTCGGGATATTGCCGCAACGCTCTGAATTTGAAGGGCGTTGGACGCAGGATTGGGGAAAATAATTACATGCGCTAATCTTTCTCCATTATTATTCGTGACTCCTGAAAGTGGTTGTTGGAGAGCGGCGATAAGGCCAATATCCCGGGTTTCATTGACAGCATTCATGGCATCTTCGCTCGCATACGTTGTAACGTAGAGATTTGAGAACAACGGGGC
>Ga0307373_10003878_pt1 | contig 25547 bp, 18 predicted proteins | sample OX2MG_FD_202534 | JGI IMG/M metagenome (GOLD analysis project Ga0307373, IMG submission 202534) | Soil microbial communities from Risofladan, Vaasa, Finland - OX-2 | ecosystem: Environmental > Terrestrial > Soil > Coastal area > Acid sulfate soil | place: Finland: Risofladan, Vaasa | collected...
GCGAACGTCATCGTCGAGGAGTACGGCGGGGACACGCCGCTCGTCGAGGTGTCGGCGAAGGCGCGCCTCGGCCTCACCGAGCTGCTTGACATGATCCTCCTTGTCGCCGACCTCCAGGAGCTGACCGCGAATCCAAAGCGCCCCGCCGTCGGCACGATCGTCGAGGCCGAGCTTGACAAAGGCCGGGGGCCGGTCGCGACCGCGATCGTCCAGACCGGGACGTTGCGCGTCGGCGATGTCATCGTCGTCGGCGAGACGTTCGGCAAGGTCCGGGCGCTCGAGAACAGCGCCGGCAAACGGGTGGCGAAGGCCGGGCCGTCGAGTGCGGTCGTCGTCCTCGGCCTGTCCGAAGTGCCGGCAGCCGGCGACATCCTTCGGGTCGTGGCCGACGAGAAGGAAGCACGCACGGTGGTCGAAGGTCGGCGCGCCGTGACCGCAGCCAAGACGGGGGAGGGTAGCGGTCGGGCCACCCTCGAAGATCTCTATCGCCAGATCCAGACCGGTCAGGCGAAGGAATTGCGGATCATCCTCAAGACGGACGTGTCGGGGTCGCTTGGTGCGATCACCCACGCCCTCGAACAGCTCAGCACCGACGAGGTCCGGATCAACGTCCTCCACGAGGCGGCCGGCGACATCACGGACAACGACATCATGCTCGCGGCGGCGTCCGATGCGATCGCGGTCGGGTTCAGCACCAGGATCACCGAGACCGCCCGGCGTGCGGCGGAGGCCGAAGGTGTCGACGTCCGGATCTACGACATCATCTACAAGCTGACTGACGACATCGACGCCGCGCTCAAGGGCCTCCTCGAGCCGGAGATCGTCGAGATCGTGGAGGGCCGGGCCGAAGTCCGCCAGGTCATCCGGGTCGGCAAGAACACGGTCATCGCCGGATCGTATGTCACCGATGGCCGGATCGTCCGCGGCGGCGCCCGGGTCTGGCGCGGCGGGCGGATCATCGCGACCGACCGGATCGAGTCATTGCGGCGCTTCCGCGACGACGTCAGGGAAGTCGCGACGGGCTTCGAGTGCGGCATCGGCCTCGCCTCCTTCCACGACATCGTGGATGGCGACGTCATCGAGTGCTTCTCGAGCCAGACGGTCAGTCGGGCCGCGTCGGCCTGAGCCGTCGGACCGGCGCAGCGACCACGATGACCCAGCGCACGGACCGCATCGACGAACTCCTCCGCCAGGAGATCGGGGCGATGCTCGAGCGGGAAGTAGCCGATCCGCGGATCGGCTTCGCCACGGTGACCGACGTCAAGACGACGCCGGATCTCCGCCACGCCCGGGTCCTCGTCAGCGTGATCGGCGGGTCGAGCGAGCGGACGGCGACGCTGCGCGCCCTCGATCACGCCATGGTCTTCATCCGGCGCGAGCTCGGAACCCGACTGCGGATCCGCCGGATCCCCGACCTCCACGTCGAGCTCGACGACTCGATCGAGCGTGGCACCCGGATCCTCCGCCTCCTCGACGCCATCGAATCCGGCGGGGCGCCGAGCGACGACATTGGCGGCGAATCGCTGCCGACGCCGTCGCCGCTGCCGACGGCCGACGAGGGGTACGGGGCCGCCGCAGCCGAGTTCGCAGCGAAGCGACCGGTCGTTCCCCGAACGCGACGTCGCCGCCGATGAGTGAGCCGATCGACCTCCGGCGCTGGGCGGCCGACGTCCCTGGCGGCGTTGTCAGCGGTATTCGACGGGCGCAGCGCGTGCTCGCCGTCAGCCACGAGAACCCCGACGCCGACACGCTCGGGGCCTCGATCGCGGTGAGCCTCCTCGTCGCCGCGCACGGCGGACGAACGACCCTCGTCTGCGCAGATCCGCCGCCGGCCGTCTATGACTTCCTTCCCGGCCTCGGCGCGTTTCGGACGGACCCGGAACCCGGCGTCGACTACGACCTCCTCGTCGTGTCCGACTGCGGTTCGCTCGAGCGGATCGGCGAGGTCGGCCGGCGTCACCGCGAGCTCGTCGAGCGCCTGCCCCGGATCGTCATCGACCACCACCTCTCCAACGCCGCCCTCGGAGGGTCGGATTGGATCGATCCCGGGGCCGCCGCCACGTGCGAGATGGTGGTCCTGCTGGCGACCCGACTCGAGGTCCCCCTCGACGTCGCGGACGGCGCACTCGCGGTGGCCCTGATGGCCGGCATCGTGATGGACACCGCGACGTTCGCCCATCCGAACGCGACGCCCCGTACCCTCGCCGTCGCGGCGGCCCTCGTCGCGGCGGGGGCGCCCCTGTCGGACATCTCGCGGCGACTCTATCGTTCGAAGCCGGCAGCCCAGCTGCGCCTGTTCGGGCGGGTCCTCGGCCGGCTGGAGACGGCTGACGACGGCCGCGTCGTATGGTCGACGCTGACGGACGCGGATATCGCCGCGTCGGCCGCATTGGCCGCCTATTCGGAAGGACTCATCGACCTGCTCTCGCAGGCTGAACAGGCAGAGGTCGTGTTCCTGCTCAAGGAGCACCGCGACGGGACGCGGCTCAGCGTCCGGACGAGGCCCGGCGGCGTCGACGCCACGGTGCTCACCGGTCGGTTCGGTGGCGGCGGTCATGCCCGCGCTGCCGGGGCGACGATCCCGCTGCCGCTCGAGGCGGCACGCGACGTCGCACTCGCGGAGGCTCGTCGGCTGGCGGCCGAGGTGGATCGCGGCGCGTGAGCGGCACGGATCGTGAAGCCGACATTTCCGGCATCCTCATCATCGCGAAACCGACCGGGCCCACCTCGCACGACGTGGTGGCACTCGTGCGGCGCCTCTCGGGTATCCGCCGGGTGGGCCACGGTGGGACGCTGGATCCGTTCGCGAGCGGCGTCCTGCCGGTCTTCCTCGGCCGATCGACCCGCCTGGTGGAGTACCACCTCGGCGACCGCAAGCGGTATCGGGCGACCATCTGCTTCGGCGCCCGGTCGACCACGGACGACCTCGACGGCGAGCTCACCGCGGTCGGGATCGCCCCGGATCGGGCGACGGTCGAGGCCGCGCTGGCGGCATTCCGTGGCGAGATCGAGCAGGTGCCGCCGTCCTACTCGGCGATCAACGTCGGCGGTCGCCGTGCGTATGCACTCGCCCGGGCAGGCATCACCCCGCAGCTCGCGCCACGGACCGTGACGATCCAGGCACTCGACCTCCTCGACTGGGACGACACGGATGCCGACCGCCCGCTGGCGATCGTGGAGGTCGAGTGCTCAGCCGGGACGTACATCCGGGCGCTCGCCCGCGACCTCGGCGCACGGACCGGCAGCGGCGCGTATCTCGGGGCGCTGGTCCGCCTCGCCAGCGGCACGTTCGTCCTCGACGACGCCGTCTCCCTCGACGTGGTCCGTAGCGCCGCCACGAGCGAACCTCCACGCCTGGCCGAGCTCGTCCGTCCGGCGACGACCGGCCTCGAGCGCTTCCCGCGGGCCGTCCTCAGCGAGTCGGAGGTCGCGGCGATCACCCGCGGCCAGTTCGTCCGTCCCTCGCGACCGATCGAGATGCCGGACGGCCCCGATGGACGGCTTCGCCTCTTCGACGAGGCAGACCGCCTCGTCGCGATCGCTCGCTGGAGCGACGGCCGGTTGGCTCCGGAGAAGGTCCTCGTCGAGCGTGTCGAGGATCCGACGGATGCCTGACGCGGCGACCCGGATGGACGTGGTCGGCGGGATCGAGGAGCTCGACGTGAGGCACGGACCGGCCTTCGTCGTCGTGGGCGTCTTCGACGGCCTTCACCTGGGGCACGCCTACCTCATCCGCCAACTCGTGCGGATCGCTCGGCGGCGCGAGGCCCGACCGACGGTCATCACGTTCGACCACCACCCCGATGAGATCCTCGTCGGACGCGCCCCGGCACTGCTCCTCGATCCGGACGAGCGGCTCACCCGGCTCGCTGCCGCCGACGTGGCAACGACCGTCGTCCAGCACTTCGACGAAGCGCTCCGAATGACCGGCTACGACGCCTTCATACGTCGCATCGCGCAGCGGGTCGAGCTGTCGGGGTTCCTCATGACGCCCGACGCGGCATTCGGCCACGAGCGACGCGGGACGGTCGAGGCCGTCTCGTCACTCGGCACGGAGATGGGTTTCGAGGTCATCGTCGTCCCGCCGTTCACCATCGCCGACGGTGCCGTCACGAGCACGGCCGTGCGAGCCGCGATCGCGGCCGGCGACCTCGCCCACGCCGAGCGTCTTCTCGGACGCCCGGTCGCCGTCGTCGGACTGGCGACTCGCACCGCCGGTGGAGCGGCGGTCGCCTTTCGTCTGCCCGTCGCGCTTCCGCCGGCCGGCGCGTACGAAGTCGCGATCCGTGCGCTCGATGCGCGGAGCGTGCGCGGCCGGGTCGCGATCGGGGGAGGCCAGGTGGTCGTCGATCGGCCCGTGGAGGGCCCCGTCCGGATCGTCTTCGGGTGATCCCTGCCGCTCGCCGTTGACCGCTTCGTTTGCCGCTTCGGGCTCAGGCTGGTATCCTCCGCCGGTTCGACAAGACAAGGACCACATCACACAGCAGCATCGTGTCGGAGGATTGCGTGCCGCTCGCGCGGGAAGAGAAGCTCTCGGTAGTCGCCACATTCGCTCGAAGCGACGGCGACACCGGATCGCCGGAAGTCCAGGTCGCGCTCCTGACGGAGCGGATCAAGGGACTCACCGGGCATCTCCAGAGCTTCCCCAAGGACAACCATTCCCGCCGCGGCCTCCTCAAGCTCGTCGGCCAGCGCCGTCGCCTTCTTGCCTATCTCATCAAGAAGGACAACTCGCGCTATCGAGCTGTCATCGGACAGCTCGGACTCCGCCGCTAAGGGTCACGTCGCCGACGACCGGGGAGACCGGCGTCGGAACGTCACCACGCGCGGATCGGTCTTCGCGCCAGGGCCAGTCGCTCCTCCACGGCAGGAGGTACACGACCCCGTGTCTCAGACATTCGAGACGCAATTCGGTGGGCGCACGCTCACCATCGAGACCGGCAAGCTTGCCCGCCTCGCCGGTGGCTCAGTCACCGTCCGCTTCGGCGACACGCTCGTGCTCGGCACCGCGAACCGATCGGATCCCCGTCCCGGCCTCGATTTCTTTCCGCTCACCGTCGACTTCGAGGAGCGGATGTACGCAGCCGGCAAGATCCCGGGCGGATTCATCAAGCGCGAGGCGCGGCCCTCCGAAGCGGCGATCCTCGCCGCCCGGATGACGGACCGACCGATCCGGCCGCTCTTCCCGGAGGGCTACAAGGACGACGTCCAGGTCGTCCTCACGGTCCTCTCGACGGACCAGGAGAACGATCCTGACGTGCTCGGGACGGTCGCGGCGTCGGCGGCGCTCACGATCAGCGAGATCCCGTTCCAGGGTCCGATCGGCGCGGTTCGCATCGGTCGCATCGATGGCGAGTTCGTCGTCAACCCCACCTTCAGCCAGCTCGCCGAATCGGAGCTCGACCTCGTCGTCTCGGGGACGCGTGACGCGATCATGATGGTCGAGGCCGGAGCCAAACTGCTGCCGGAGGCCGTGATGGCCGAGGCGATCCTCTTCGGCCACCGCGCCATCCAGCCGCTCATCGACATCCAGGAGCAGCTGCGCGAGGCCGTCGGCAAGGCCAAGGTCCTGCCGTACATCGAGCCCGGCATCGGCTCGGTCCTCGATTTCGTCGACCAGGTCCGCGACGGCGGCGAGTTCGTCGTCGTGGACACCGAGACCACCGGCACCGATCCGCGGATGGCCGATCTCGTCGAGATCGCGGCGATCCGGATCAAGGGCGGGACGATCGTCGATCGCTGGTCGACCCTCGTGAACCCCGGCCGCTCGATCATGGGTCACCAGATGCACGGCATCACCGACAAGGAGGTCAAGAAGGCCCCGTCGCCCCGGCAGGCGGCCGAGACGTTCCTCGCCTTCGCTGGCGACGCGATGATCGTCGGCCATTCGGTGGGCTTCGATCTGGGCTTCATCGAAGAGGCGCGGGGCGATGGCTACCGCTTCGCCTCCGGCCGCTACCTCGACACGCTCGTGATCGCGCGCGACGGGTACCCCGGGTTCAGCGAGAGCTACAAGCTCGTCGACCTCGCGAAGTTCTTCGGCATCCCACTGGAGGGAAATCACCGGGCTCTGCCGGACGCCGAGGCGACCGCTGCGCTGCTGCTCGCCTTCGCGGCCGATCTGCCGGGCAGGATCGAAACGCTCCACGACGGCATCGCCGCATCCATCCGGGCCAACCGGACGGGCGGCAACGCCAAGGGTCTCCTCGAGGCGGCGCGCCGACAGGCTCGCGTGAGCAAGGCGCTCTTCGGGCTCGTCCACAAGAAGACGGTCCGCGAACTCGTGTTCTCCGAGAAGATCCGGATGGACGGGCGTGGACTCGACGAGCTCCGGCCGATCTCGGTGGAAGTCGGCCTCGTGCCGCGCGCCCACGGCTCCGGCCTCTTCACTCGCGGCGAGACGCAGGCGCTCACCGTGGCGACGCTCGGCGCGTCGTCGGATGTCCAACGGATCGACACGATCAGCCCGCGGACGGAGAAGCGGTACCTCCACCACTACAACATGCCGCCATACAGCACCGGCGAGAACAAGCCGATGCGCGGTCCCGGACGGCGTGAGATCGGGCACGGCAACCTCGCCGAGCGAGCGCTCATCCCGGTCCTGCCGTCAGCGGACGAGTTCCCCTACGTCATCCGGCTGGTCTCCGAGTGCGTGACGTCGAACGGTTCGACCTCGATGGCCTCGACCTGCGGCTCGACCCTCGCCCTCATGGATGCGGGCGTGCCGATCAAGGCTCCGGTGGCGGGCGCCGCGATGGGCCTCATCAGCGAACCGGATGGCCGCTTCGCGGTCCTCACCGACATCCTCGGCAAGGAAGACTCCTTCGGCGACATGGACTTCAAGGTGACCGGTACGCGCGACGGGATCACCGCCCTGCAGATGGACATCAAGGTCAAGGGGATCAACGAGGCGATCATCCGCCAGGGCCTCGCCCAGGCGCTCGAGGCTCGCCTCTCCATCCTCGCCAAGATGACCGAGGTGATGCCGGAGACGCGCGACGTGATGAGCGACTTCGCGCCGCGGATCACGACGATCAGGATCAACCCGGAACGGATCCGCGACATCATCGGCAAGGGTGGCTCGATGATCCGCAAGATCCAGGAAGAGACCGGGACCGAGATCAACGTCGAGGACGACGGCTCGGTCGAGATCGCGGCCGTGTCGGGTGACAACGCCCGCAAGGCGATCCAGTGGATCGAGTCGCTCACCCGCGATGTCGAGGTCGGTTCGCTCTACCTCGGCAAGGTCACCCGGATCATGGGCTTCGGCGCGTTCGTCGAGATCCTGCCCGGCAAGGAAGGCCTCGTCCGGATCGGCGAGCTCGCCGACTACCACGTGCCTTCCGTCGAGGACGTCGTGTCTGTCGGCGACGAGGTCATGGTGGTCGTGATCGAGGTGGATCGACAGGGTCGGATCAACCTCAGCCGCAAGGCGGCGATGCAGCGCCACCTCGCCACGGAGCCCGTCTGACCGCTCGCAACATTCGCCATGAGCCGGCGCGCCGCCGGGATCCCTCTCGCAGGGCGACCTGCCTCAGGGAACCCGAGCGGCGCGCTGCTATACTCCGACCCGTGCCCGGTCCCATGAATCGCCGCGCGGAGCCGTGCCCTCGATGACCCGCCAACCGCTCACCGTCGCCGTCGTCGGAGCGACCGGCGTCGTCGGTCGGACGATGATCCAGGTCCTCGGCGAGCGTGGCTTCCCGCTCCGCGAGCTGCGCCTGCTCGCCTCGGGCCGATCCGCCGGCCGCACCGTGAGCGTCGATGGGCGGACGATCGAGATCGGCGAGGCGATGCCGGAGGCGTTCGACGGCGTGGACCTCGCCCTGTTCTCGGCCGGAGCGGCCATCTCCGAGCTCCTCGCCCCCGCCGCGGTGGCCCACGGCGCCACGGTGATCGACAACTCGAACGCGTGGCGCATGACGGATGGCGTCCCGCTCGTCGTGTCGCAGGTCAACCCGGAGGATGCGGAGACCCACGAGGGGATCATCGCCAATCCCAACTGCTCGACGATGCAGCTCGTTCCGGTCCTCATGGCGCTCCGTGACGCCGTCGGACTGGAGCGGATCGTCGTCGATACGTACCAGAGCGTGTCCGGGACGGGCGCCGATGCGATCGCCGAACTCGAGGACCAGGTCCGCGCCCACGTCGCCGGCGATACGCTGGCCCCGGTCGTCTACCCGCACCAGATCGCCTTCAATGCACTGCCGGAGATCGACGTCTTCCTTCCCAACGGGTACACGAAGGAGGAGTGGAAGATCGTCACGGAGAGTCGCAAGATCCTCCACCTGCCGGATCTTCGGGTGAGCGCGACCGCCGTCCGGGTGCCGGTGTTCGTGAGCCACTCCGAGGCGGTCCACGTGGAGACACGGTCACCCATCACCCCCGAGCGTGCGCGAGACCTCTTCGCGGCCGTCCCCGGCGTCGTCGTGCGTGACGATCCGGCCGGTCATGTCTACCCGCTCGCGACGGACGCCGCGGGACGGGACGAGGTGTTCGTCGGCCGGGTCCGCCAGGACGCGTCCATGCCGGACGGCCGCGGCCTTGCCTTCTGGGTCGTGTCGGACAACCTCCGCAAGGGTGCGGCCACGAATGCGGTGGAGATCGCCGAGCTCCTCGCCGGCCGGGGGTGGATCCGTCGCGCCGCGGCTCGCGCGGGAGCCGCATGACCGAAGCCGAGCGCCGGGCTGCGCTCGAGGCCGTTGCCAGCGAAGTCCGGGAGTGCACCCGCTGCCGGCTCCACGAAGGTCGCAGCCGAGCCGTCCCCGGTGAAGGCCACCCGTCGACCGAGGTCGTGTTCGTCGGAGAGGGCCCAGGCGCGACCGAGGACCGTGAAGGCAGGCCGTTCGTCGGGCGAGCGGGAGACCTCCTCGTCAGGCTCCTCGCGTCGATCGGATGGAAGCGCGACGAGGTCTTCATCACGAACGTGGTGAAGTGTCGCCCCCCGGAGAACCGCGATCCCGAGCCGGACGAGATCGCCGCCTGCCTGCCGTACCTCCGGCGCCAGCTCGAGATCCTCGACCCGGCCCTCGTCGTCACCCTCGGCCGGCACTCGCTCGGCCGCTTCCGCCCCGGCGTGCGGATCGGCCAGACGCACGGAACGTCCGCGCCGGTCGACCCCACGACGGGTGCGCACACCGCCCTCGGCTATGCCCTCTATCACCCGGCCGCCGCCCTGCGCTCGACCGACGTCGAGCGGCAGACGTTCGAGGACGTCGCGGGCATCCCGAGCGCACTCCTCGCGGCCCGCGCTCGTCGCGACGAACCGGCGCCCCGGGCGGCTGTCGTGTCGTCAGTGGCCAGTGCCTCTGCCGGGGCGGGCGCCTCCGCCGGGGCCGGCGCTCTGCCCGCGGCGGCGGTTGCGGCGGCGGTTGCGGCAGATCCGCGGTCCGGCCAGGCGGCGGATCCGTCGGCGCTATCAGCGCCACGATTAATCCGCACGTCAAACGGGTCGGCGGAGGGCCATGACGAGCCCGGAGGAGTCGGCGACCTCGCCGCCGGGGCCCAAACACGCCCGGCGGGCGGGTCCAAGGATGCGGAAGCCACCCCAGATCGCATCGTGGTGGGCGGCGAGACCAGGGCGACGGATGCCCCAGTCGTCTCACCGAGTCCGGAGCCGTCAGTTAATCGTGCGGCCGATATCGCGTACGCCGCCCCCACCGGCGCCGGAGCCGCCGGAGCCGCCGCCGGAGCCGCCGGAGCCGCCGCCGGAGCCGGAGCGGCGCCCGGACCCACGGCCCACGATCGGCTCGAGCCTCGCGCCGACGAGACCGGTCAGCTCATCGCCTTCTAACCAGACAACCGTCAGGAGACCCATGCCAGACCAGCACCGACCACTCCGCATCATCCCGCTCGGCGGGGTGGGGGAGATCGGCAAGAACATGTACGTGTTCGAATACGGCGACGACATCGTCGTCATCGATTGCGGGCTTATGTTCCCGGACGAGGAGATGTTCGGCATCGACCTCGTGATCCCGGACATCAGCTACCTGAAGGAACGTCGGGCCAACGTCCGGGCGTTCATCATCACCCACGCTCACGAGGATCATGTCGGCGGGCTGCCGTATGTCCTCCCCGAATTCCCCGGCGTGCCCGTCTACGCGAGTACCCTCGCCCGCGGACTGCTCGGCAACAAGGTCAAGGAGCACAAGCTCCACAACAATCCCCTCCGCGCCCTTGAACCGGGTGATGAGATCGAGATCGGGCCGTTCACCATCGTGCCGTTCCGGATCGGTCACTCGATCCCGGATGCCATGGGCATCGCGCTGCGGACGCCGGTCGGGATCGTCGTGCACACCGGTGACTTCAAGTTCGACCACACCCCGGTGGACGGCAAGCTCTCCGACTTCGCGATCCTGGCGGCCCTCGGGGCGGAGGGCGTGATCTGCCTCCTGTCCGACTCGACGCGGGCGGAGAATCCCGGCTACACGCCATCGGAGCGGACCGTCGGCGAGGCGTTCCGCGAGATCATGGAGCCGCTCGACGGTCGGGTGATCGTGGCGACGTTCGCGAGCAACATCGCCCGCATCCAGCAGGTCCTCGATGCCGCGGCGACCTTCGATCGCAAGGTCACCGTGATCGGTCGCTCGATGGAGCAGAACTTCCGGATCGCGAGCGACCTCGGGTACCTCAAGTATCCGGCATCGCAGATCGTGGCCAAGGACAAGATCAACGAGATCCCGCCGAACAAGCTCGTGATCGCGACGACCGGCGCGCAGGGCGAGCCGATGGCCGGGCTGGCCCGGATGGCGAACCGCGATCACCGTTTCGTCGAGATCGTGCCGGGCGACACTGTCATCGTCAGCGCCAGCCCGATCCCCGGCAACGAGGAATACGTGAGCCGGACGATCGACAACCTGTTCAAGGCCGGGGCGAACGTCTTCTACCACACGATCAAGCGTGCCCACGTGTCGGGCCACGCGAGCCAGGAAGAGCTCAAGCTCATGCTCGGGCTCACCAAGCCGCGCTACTTCATCCCGATCCACGGCGAATTCCGGATGCAGGTCCAGCACGGACGGCTGGCGATCGAGACGGGCGTCTCCCCGGAGAACGTGTTCATCATCGAGAACGGGATGCCGATCGAGATCCTGCCCGACGGCTCGGCGCGCCGCGGTGCGGCGGTGACAGCGGGCTACGTCTTCGTCGACGGCCTCTCCGTCGGCGACGTCGGCGAGGTGGTCCTGCGCGACCGGCGGGCCCTCGCCAACGACGGCATGTTCATGATCGTGGTCACGGTCGACAAGCAGACGGGGACGGTGATCGGGCGGCCGGAGATCATCACCCGCGGCTTCGTCCGCAACGACAGCGATCCGATCATCGAGTCGGCCACCGACCGGGTGATCCAGGCGATCGAGAACCCGGGCGACCACATCAGCGAGATCGCCCTGCTCAAGAGCCAGATCAAGGATGCCGTCTCGCGCCATCTCTACGAACAGACCAAGCGACGACCGATGGTCTTCCCGGTCGTCGTCGAGGTCTAGGGTGGCCGCCCGCCGTCGCTCGGCGGCCCGTCGGTCACCCCGACCGAGCGGGCGGCGCCGTCGTGGCTGGAGTCTCCCGCCGATCAGCCAGGACGTCGCCCGGTCGATCGTCGGGATCGTCCTGCTCGTCTTCGGGGCAGTGACCCTCATCGCCCTGATGCTTCCGGGCCAGGGGCGGCTCACCGACGTATGGCGCGACGCCGTCGCGCCATGGTTCGGGTCCGGACGCTGGTTCCTGCCGCTCCTCCTGCTCGGCGCCGGAGCGTACGTGGAGCGCGTCCCGCGAGGCACGAACAGCTGGCAGCTCACCCTCGTCGGAGTCCTCGTCGCGTACCTCGGCCTGCTGGGGGTGATGGCCTACTTCGGACCGCACGGTGGCGGCAACATCGGCGCCTGGGAGAGGCGCACGCTGGGCGGACTCATCACGGAGCCCGGCGGATTCGTCGTCCTTGGCGGGGTCGCCGTCGCCGGCCTGCTGCTGGCCCTCGACATGAGCCTGCGCTCGTTCATCTCGCCGATCGGACGTGGCGCGACGGGCCTCGCAGCTCTGCTCTCGCGGCCGGCAGCGGATGACGCTCCGGGCGCCCGCGCGACTCGGCGACCATCGGTGCGCCCTGCATCGAGCGACGGTGCCGCCACGGCTTCCACGGGCAATGGCGACGCCGATCGTTCCGAGCCGAATCGCCTGCCATCGCCCACATCGAGCCCGCCACCCCTGAGCCAGACCGTCGTCTCGGCCGCGGACCGTCCGGCGGCGGAGCCGCGCGGCCCGCTGTCCGCGTCGACGCACCTCGGCGACAGTGCCGTTGAACTCCTCTCGGCGGACGATGCGGCGCGGCCGCTCGACCGGCCGTGGGTGCTCCCGCCCGTCGAGCTGATACCGAGGGGGCCGGACGGCATCGTCGGCCGCAGCGACCACCAGACCAACATCGGGATCATCGAGCAGAAGCTGTTGAGCTTCGACATCCCGGCCCAGGTCGTGGCCACCAACACCGGGCCGGTCGTCACCCAGTACGAGGTCCGCCCGGAGCGGCACGTGAAGCTGTCGCGAATCGAGGGCCTGGCCGACGACCTCGCCATGGCATTGGCCGCACGGACGATCCGGATCGAAGCGCCCATCCCGGGCAAGGATGTGGTGGGGATCGAGGTGCCGAACGTCAAATCCGAGATCGTCGGCTTCCGCCGCCTCATGGACGACACCCGGATGCTCGAGGCGGACAGCCGGCTTTCGTTCGCCCTCGGCCGCGATGTCTCGGGCAAGGCCTATGCGGTGGACCTCGGGAAGATGCCGCATCTCCTCGTGGCCGGGGCCACCGGCTCGGGCAAGAGCGTCTGCATCAACGCGCTCATCACGAGCCTCCTCATGCACGCGCGACCGGACGAGGTGCGACTCATCCTCATCGACCTCAAGCGGGTCGAGCTCGCCCCGTACGACCGCCTGCCGCACCTCCTCTCGCCGGTCATCGTCGAGCCGGAGCAGGCCAAGTCGGCCCTCGAATGGGCAGTTCGCCAGATGGAGGAGCGCTACAAGGCGCTGGCCTCGAAGGCGGAGCGCAACATCGCGGCGTACAACGCGAGCCCCAATGTCCCGCAGGACGAGCGCCTGCCATACATCGTCATCGTCGTCGACGAGCTGGCCGACCTCATCATGCGCGAGGGGCGCAAGGTGGAGGACCCGATCGTCAAGATCGCCCAGAAGGCGCGCGCCGTCGGCATCCACCTCGTCCTCGCCACCCAGCGGCCGAGCGTCAACGTCGTCACCGGCCTCATCAAGGCGAACGTCCCGTCGCGGATCGCCTTTGCCATGGCCTCGATGATCGACAGCCGGACCGTGCTCGATGCCCCCGGCGCGGAGGATCTCATCGGCCGCGGCGACATGCTCTACCAGCCGGTCGACCTGCCACGGCCCGTCCGCATGCAGGGCGTGTTCGTGAGCGACGACGAGGTTCGGAGCGTGACGAAGCACTGGACGGACCAGGCCCCCGAACCGCTCTACGACCCTGACGTGCTCGCTTACATCGACACCGATGGCAACGGTGGCAGCCAGTTCAGCTGGCTCGCCGGCCGGGTCGACGACGAGATGGTGATCGCCGCGGCGGAGCTCGTCACCACGCTCGGCAAGGCCTCCACATCGATGCTCCAGACCAAGCTCAAGGTCGGCTTCAGCCGGGCGAGTCGCCTCATGGACGACCTCGAACGGCACGGGGTCATCGGACCGCAGGACGTGCGCAACCCGGCCGTCCCGCGGATCGTCTACGGGCGCGACAACTGGCTCGTGAGCGATGCGGACGTGGACGACCCCGGCGCCTGAGCAGGTCGCCGACCGGCCGGTTCGACACGGTCGGGTATCCTGAACATCGATCGGACGGCGGCGTGGGCGGCGTCGCCGACCCCTCCGAGGACCTGCGCGAACCGATGACGACCCGAGACGAACCCCGCCGCCGAAACGGTACCCGGACGGACGGCACCCGGATGGACGGCGCGCCGCCGACGGCGAGCGCCCTCACCGTGCCGAGCCTGCCCGAACGGCTGTTGACGGCGCGCGAGCGGAAGGGCGTCGACCTCTATCGCGCCGAGCGCGATACGAAGATCAGGGCCCGCTATCTCGGCGCGCTCGAGCGAGGCGACTACCGCGAGCTCCCGGGAGCCGTCTACACGAAGGGCTTCCTTCGCAACTATGCCCTCTACCTGGGGCTCGACCCGGACGAAATCCTCGACCAGTGGCGACGGGAACGCGGTGACGGGAACTCGTCCGTGGAGCCCGTCATCGTGGTGCCGCGGCCACTCACCGCGCCGCGTCAGGGCCTGACCTTCTCGCCGGCTGTCGTCGTCGCCGCGCTCATGACCGTCCTGCTCGTACTTTTCGTCGCCTACCTCGGCATCCAGCTGCTGCGCTTCGCCAAACCGCCCTCGATCGCGGTCACCGACCCACCGACGGCGGTGACCACCGTGAACGAGGCGACCACGAGCTACCTGCTCGCAGGAACGACGATCCCGCATGGCACGGTCACCATCGTGGATGCGGCGGGTACACCGATCCAGGTGACGGCCGGGAGCGACGGTTCGTGGAGCCAGGAAGTGCCCCTCCGCCGCGGTCGCAACGACTTCCGGATCTCGGCGACGGACCCCGACACGGGCAAGAACTCGGACCAGACGCTCGCCCTCATCATCGATGTGCCATTCTCCGTGGTGCAGGCGCCGACCCTGACCGTCGATTCGCCTGCCGATGGGGCGAGCTTCCGAAACGGGGCGATCCCCGTGAGTGGCACGGCGACGAACGCGACCCAGGTGGCCGTCACGGCCGCCTGGCTCGGGCCGGTCGGCAGCACCGCCACGGCGACGGCACCCGCGAGCGGGGCGCCGATCCTGACCCCGCCGCCGAGCGCCGCGCCCGGTGCGACGCCGCGGGCCTCGGCCTCGACGGGCGCCACCCCCGCACCGCCCGCCACGATCACCGTCACGGTCGCGTCCGACGGCACGTACGCCACGCCGTTCGAGCTGACGAGCGGACGCTGGGCGCTCACGGTCGCCGCATCGTCCGCCGAAGGCAAGACGACGACGATCACCCGGACGGTCACCGTCGCGTACAGCGGCGTGAACGTCGTCGTGACGATCAGGGGGCGCGCGTGGCTCAAGGTCTGGGTGGACGGCCAGGTCGATCCGTCGACGGGGGCGGCCGGTACCGTCTTCGGCGACGGCAAGGTCCTGACCTACGCCGGCCAGCAGTCGGTCGAAGTGCGGACGGGGTCGAGCGTATCGACGTACTTCACCGTCAACGGGACGAACCTCGGCCACCTCGGATCGACGCCGAACCCGGAGACATGGCTCTTCACCCCGACCGGCCCACCCACCCAGACGACCCACCAGTAGGCGGACGACGGAGGGAGGTGCGCCGGCGATGGATGATCGGGTCGACCTCATCGATCTCGCGAAGCGGCTGCAGGCGACCTGCCTCGCCTCGGGCCTCACCGTGGCGACCGCCGAGTCATGTACCGGCGGCCTCGTGGCACACACGCTCACTCAGGTGCCTGGCTCGTCGGGCTACTTCATCGGCGGCGTGGTGTCGTACGCGGACGCCGCGAAGATCGAACTGCTCCGGATCGATCCGACGGTCCTGGCCGCCCACGGCGCGGTGAGTGCCCAGGTGGCCCGGGCGATGGCTGACGGCATCCGGCGACAGCTCGGTACGAACCTGGCCGTCGCGGTGACGGGGATCGCCGGCCCGGACGGCGGCTCGCCGACGAAGCCTGTCGGACTCACCTACGTCGCTGTGGCGTCGGACGAAGCGTCGGACGTGCGGCGCTACGCCTGGACGGGCGACCGTGCCGCGAACACCGACGCGAGCGCGCGGGCCGCCCTCGACCTGCTGATCCTCCACGCCGAACGCATCCACCGCCAGCGGATCAACGCCGAGTCGGTCGACGCCGAGCGGGTCGGCACCGGGTGACGCGACCGGCCGCCTCGATCGGCGCCGGTCTCGATCCGACGCGCGCGGCGCGCCGGATCCGGACAGGGGAGCGGATCCACGTCGTGGGGATCGCGGGTGCCGGCGCGAGCGGGGCGGCACTGCTTGCCGCGGACGCCGACGCGACGGTCGACGGCTGCGACACGACCCCGACCTCGCCGTACACGCCGGCCCTGGACGCCGCCGCCATCGCGGTCCTCGAAGGTCACGACCGCGGTCACGTGACGAGGACGCCGCCGCCGGAGCGACTGGCAGTGACGAAGGCGCTCACGGCCGTCGCGGCGGATCATCCCGAGCTCACGGTCGCCCGGCAGCGTGGCATCCCCTGCGAAGGGTGGCAGCAGGTCGTCGCGGACGCGGCGTTCGGGCGGACCCTCGTCGCGGTGGCGGGCACCCACGGCAAGAGCACGACCGCGGGCTGGCTCACCGAGCTGCTCGTGGGCCTGGGCGAGGATCCATCCGCCCTCGTCGGTGCGCTGCTCCCGTCGGCGATCAGCGGCGGCCTGCCCGCCACCGGGCGTCGGGGGAGGGGAGCGCCGTTCGTGGTGGAGGCGGACGAGTACGCCGGGAACTTCGACCCGTACCGGCCGGCGATCACGGTGCTCACCAACGCGGACTGGGATCACCCGGACGTGTTCGCCGACCGCGCCGCCGTGGTCGATGCATTCGCCGACTGGATCGTCGACGGGGCGACTGCGAACGCGACGGCGACGACCACGACCCCGCGACCCACGCTCGTGGTGAACGTCGGCGACGCGGGCGCGGAGGCCGTCGCGGCGCGCCTCCGCGACTGGCCCGGGATCATCGTCGCGACGGCCCTCGTGGACGGCGATCCACCACGCCCGGGCGTCCTGCGCGGTCTCGCCGAGCAGTACGCCACGACGGGAGGGCCGGCTCGAGGGATCGTCGGTCGCATCGTCGCAGCGGATCCGGATGGCACGACGATCGAGGTGGTCGGGCTCGACCCGCTCGCCGGTGCCACGCGGCTGCGCCTTGCCACGGTCGGCAGGCACAACGGGGCCAACGCCCTCGGCGTCGTGGGCGCGGCGATCGCGCTCGGCTCGGATCCGGCGGCGATCGCAGCGGGGATCGGTCGTTTCACCGGGGTCGGCCGGAGACTCGAACGGAAGGGTGCCGCAGGCGGCGTCGTCGTGTACGACGACTACGGACACCATCCGACCGCGATCCGGGCGACGATCGCGGCGCTCCGTCAACGGGAACCCGGGCGGCCGATCTGGGCGGTCTACGAGCCCCTCACGTTCCACCGCACCGCCGCCCTCATCGAGGAATTCGCGGCGGCCCTCGGTGAGGCCGACGGGGTCGCGATCGCCGATATCTGGGCCGGCCGCGACCTCGACACCTCGAGCGTCTCCGCGACGACCCTCGCGACCGCCGTCGCACGGCGGCGACCGGATCTCGAGGTCGGGGCGCCGGGGAGCGTGGAGGCGACGGCCAGCTGGGTCGCGGCGCGACTGCGACCGGGCGACGCCGTGCTCGTCATGGGCGGCGGTCGCAGCTATCGGATCGCCGAGCTGCTATTGGCCGCGCTCGGCTGACGTGGAGGATCCACGGACGGATGCCGGTGCGCCCGGGTACCATGGCGATCGGCGTGGGGGCATGCCCGGATGGCCACACGGCCGTACCGGATCGGAGGCGGGAGGTTCGATGGCGGGCGAGGTCTCGTTCGACGTGGTGAGCGACTTCGACGAACAGGAACTCCGCAACGCCCTCGACCAGGTCCGGCGCGAGATCCAGCAGCGCTTCGATTTCAAGGGCGTGACCGTCGACCTTGCCCAGGGCAAGGATGAGCTCACCCTCCTCACCGACGATGAGCACCGTGCGGCCGCGGTCAAGGATCTGATCGAGTCGAAGGCAGTACGGCGGAACCTCAGCCTCAAGATCTTCGACTGGGGCAAGGTCGAGCCGGCGGGTGGCAACAAGGTGCGCCAGGTGATCGGCCTCCGCCGTGGCCTTCCGGACGAACTCGCGAAGAAGGTGAGCAAACTCATCCGCGACGAGTTTCCCAAGGTGAAGCCGCAGATCCAGGGTGACGCGGTCCGCGTCTCTGCCAAGAGCAAGGACGATCTCCAGCGAGTCATCGTCCGCCTCCGCGAGCTCGACGAGGCCGTGCCGCTGCAGTTCCAGAACTACCGCTGACGTCGTGACGGACGAAGCGCTCGCAGCGCCGAACGACGAGATGCCCGCCGTCGAGGTGCTGGCCGACCTGCCGCCGCTCGAGCCAGCGCCGCTGACCGCCGGGCGCTTCATCGCCGACGCGCTTCATCTCGCCGGCGTCCGCGTCGCCTTCACCGTTCCGGGCGAGAGCTTCCTCGGACTCCTCGACGCTCTCCGGCCGGCGGGGATCCGGGTGGTCGCCACCCGCCATGAAGGTGGTGCGGCGTTCATGGCCGAGGCGTACGGCCAGCTCACCGGTCGACCGGCGGTGTGCCTCGCGACACGGGCCGTGGGTGCGGGCAACCTCGCGATCGGGATCCACACCGCTCGGGCCGACTCGACCGCGATGTTCGCGATCGTCGGCGACGTCGCGACGGACATCCGCGGCCGGGAGGCGTTCCAGGAGATCGACATTCCCGCCTCGATCGGCCGGTTGGCGGTCCACGCGGTCGAGCTCGACGACGTCGCCCGCCTGCCCGCGGCGCTCGCCGAAGCGACTCGCCGGGCGCTGGGCGGGCGACCCGGACCGGTCGTGCTGGCGATCCCGGAGGACATCCTCGATCGCCCGATGCCCGCCGGCGCGACGCACAGCCATGTCGTCCGCAGCCGTCCGGTCGATCCGGATCCGGACATCGTCCGAACCGCACTGCGCCGCCTGGCAGCCGCCGAACGCCCGCTCATCCTCGCCGGGGCCGGCGTGCTCCGGTCGCGCTCCACGGCGGACCTCGTCCAGTTGGCCGACATCCTCGAGATCCCGGTGATCGCCTCGTGGCGTCGGGCGGACGTGTTTCCGAACGATCATCCGCTCTACCTGGGCATGACCGGATACGGCGCCCCGGCCACGGTCGGCGACCGGGTCGCGGCGGCGGATGAACTGCTCGTCGTCGGATCGCGCCTCAACGAGATCACCTCTGAGCGCTACAGGATCCCGTCGGACGGGACCCGCTGGACCCACGTCGACCTCGAACCGCGCGAGGCGCACGCCGGCCTCGGCGCCCCGTCGCTCGCCATCCCGGCCGACGCTCGGACCTTCCTCCGGATGGCGGCTCGCCTCCTCGCCGGTGCGGTCCACGACCGGGCCCACCTCGACGCGCGCCGCGCTTCGAACGTCGCCGATCGGGCGGCCTGGGAACTCGCGAGCCGGGTCGACGCCGGGGAGTGGAGCGGCCCCGGCGTTCATCCGGGCCGGATCGTCGCCACCCTGCGCGAGGTGTTGCCGCCCGAGGCGGTGCTCACCACGGATGCCGGCAACCTCTCCGGGTGGCTCGCTCGCGGCTACCGATGGCGCAAGCCGGGAACACTCCTCGGACCCACCTCAGGGGCGATGGGGTACGGCCTGCCGGCCGCGATCGCCGCGGCACTCGTCCATCGGGAGCGGCCGATCGTCGCCCTCGCCGGAGACGGCGGCTTCGCGATGACGATGGCCGAGCTGGAGACGGCGGTGCGCGAGGGCTGCCGGCTCGTCCTCCTCGTGTTCGACAACCACCGCTATGGGACGATCCGGATGCACCAGGAGGCCCGCGGCAGCGGGATCGGCATCGCCACGGAGCTCGGGCCGATCGATGTCGCGGCGGTGGCGGTCGCACTCGGGGCCAACGGCGTGCGGGTGGATGACGATCGGGATTTCGAGGCTGCCCTCCGCGCCGCCATCGCGACGAACGGGCCCACCGTGATCCACCTTCCGCTCGACCCGGCCTGGGTGTCGGTCGAGCGACCGGCGACGGCGTGACGGGATCCCCCGGCTGAACGGCCGGGGTCAGTCGATGGACCGCCGGCGCGCACAGATCGCGGCGCTCGGCTTCCTGGTCGCACTGGTGGCCGGGTGCGGGTCGGCCCCTCCGCCGACGCCGCCACCGGGCGCATCGATCGCGGCCGGGCCGACGCCCCCACCCATCGCGTCGGCGACACCCACGGCGGTGCCCACGACCGCCACGCCGGTGAGCTGGAGCGACTGCGGCGGCGGCTTCGAATGCGGCAATGTCCTCGTCCCGCTCGACTACCGCGATCCTGCCGCAGGGACGGTCCTCATCGCCCTCATCCGACTGCCGGCGACGGACCAGGCGGACCGGATCGGATCGCTCATCGTCAACCCGGGCGGGCCCGGCGAGTCCGGCGTCGATTTCGTCCGAGATGCGGCTGGCCTGCTGTTCCCGGACGCGATCCGGGCCCGCTTCGACATCGTCGGCTTCGACCCTCGCGGGGTCGGCCGCAGCAGCCCGATCCGCTGTGTCGACAACCTCGATCATTTCCTCGCCGCCGACGCGAACCCCGATACGCCCGCCGAGCTCGCGACCCTGCTCGCGGGCGAGCGGACGTTCGTCGCCGGCTGCGAGCGCCGCAACGCGGCCATCCTGCCCGCGGTCGGGACGGAGAACGTCGCCCGCGATCTCGACGTCATCCGTGCGGCGGTCGGCGATCGCACGCTCACCTATGCCGGCTTCTCCTACGGGACGCTCATCGGCGCGACGTATGCGCGGCTCTTCCCGGCGCGAGTCCGGGCGCTGGTCCTCGACGGCGCGGTCGACCCGACGGTCGACCTGGCCGGCCTCCGGAAGGCCCAGGCGGTCGCCTTCGAGGGCGCATTGGACCGGTTCCTCGCGGACTGCGCCCGGCGAACCGCCTGTCCATTCCGAAACGGCGGGAAGCCGGGTCCCGCCTTCGATGACCTGATGCGTCGTATCGATGCCACGCCGCTGCCGGCGACCCTGCTGAAGGATCCGCGTCCGGTCGGTCCGACCTACGCCTGGGATGCGGTGCTCGGCGCCCTCTACGCGCCGCAGGGATGGTCGATCCTTGCCCAGTCACTCGCCCTGGCGCAGCGGGGGGACGGGTCCTACCTCCTCGCCCTCGCCGATCCGCTCAACGGGCGCAACCCGGACGGGAGCTATTCCAACCTCATCGATGCGAACAGTGCCGTCACCTGCCTCGATTTCCCGGGCCCGCGCGACCCGACCGCCTACGAAGCGGAAGCGCGATCGTTCGCGGCCGTCGCGCCGCGCCTTGGGGCCCTCTTCGCCTACAACGACATCGAATGCGCGTTCTGGCCCGTCGCGCCGGATCGCACGCCCGCGGCGGCGACCGCACCGGGCGCTCCGCCGATCCTCGTCGTCGGCTCGACCGGCGACCCCGCCACTCCCTATGCCTGGTCCGAGGCGCTCGCCCGGCAGCTCGGATCCGCCGTCCTCCTGACCCGCATCGGGGAGGGCCACACGGGCTATGCCTTCAGTGGCTGCGTCCGGACCGCGGTGGACGCCTACCTGCTCAACCTGGCGTTGCCACCGACCGGCACGACCTGTCCGACGGGCCCGTAGCGCCGTCAGGCGGACGCAGCCCAGTCACGGACGTGCCGGGCGAGGATCGGGAGCGGCATGAGGCCCGAGCCGATCACCGCGTCGTGGAAGGCACGGATGTCGAAGCGTTCGCCGAGCGTCTCTTCGGCGGCGGCCCGGATGCGCTCGATCTCGAGACGGCCGATCATGTAGCCGAGCGCCTGGCCGGGCGTCACCGCGTACCGATCCACTTCCGCCGCGACGTGACCCTCCCGCATCGGCGAGTTCGCGACCATGTAGTCGATCGCCCGGCGCCGGCTCCAGCCGAACGCATGCATGCCCGTGTCGACGACGAGGCGGCAGGCGCGCATCGAATCGGCGCACAGCATGCCCATCCGGTCGAGCGGCGTCGAGTAGAGGCCCATCTCGTCTGCGAGGCGCTCGGCGTACAGGCCCCAACCCTCGCCATGGGCCACCATGAACGCCCGCTTGCGGAACTCGGGCACCGATTCGAGCTCGGTCCCGATCGCGATCTGGAGGTGATGGCCGGGGATCCCTTCGTGATAGGCAGTCGCCTCGATCTGGTACCGACCCCAGTCCGATGGGACCGCCGTGTTCATGAAGAACACACCGTCACGGGATCCGTCCGAGGCGGGCGGGAAGTAGAAGGCCTGAGCGCCGTTGAGCGTCGCGGCGACGTCGCATCCGGCGCGCGGCAGGCGGCCGAACCAGTCGCCCATCGCCGCCTTCGCCTTGTGAAGGGCCGCTCGCGATGCGCCGACCACCTCGTCGCCGTTGGTGTGGTGGAGGAGGGGATCGGACCGCAGACGCTCGAAGATCGTCGCAAGGTCGGCCGATCCGACGACCGTGGGACCGAGCGCTCGATACTCATGAGCGAGGCTCTCGACCTGGCGGAGGCCGATGCGGTGGACCTCCTCGGCCGAGATCGGCAGCGTGGTGTAGAAGGCGATGAGACGGCGGTAGACGTCGTCTCCGTCGGCCAGCCACGAGAGGCCGCAGCGCTCGTCCGGGCGCGCCTGGGGCAGCACCTCGTCGCGGAGCACGTCGCGGTACATCGCTGCGGCCGGCCGGATCTCCGCCGCGACGATGCGTCGAAGCTCGGCGAGCCATCCGTCCGGGTCCGGCAGCCCGGCCGGCGGGACGACAGCGAGGAGGGGATCGCCTGCGACATCGGCGGCCAGCCACGCGTTGAGCTGCTCCACGGACATCCGGACGGCGAACTCGGCAGGCGTCCTGCCATCGGCCACACCCTCTCGCAGGCGGTCGGCGAGGTCGCGGAACCAGAGCGCGATCAAGCGGTACTTGGGGATCATCGCTTCGGCGACCGGGGCGGTCTGCAGCGGCAGCCTCGGGACCATGATGGCGAGCGAGACCTGCGGGCCGAAGATGGGATCCGCGCCGAACTCCGGGAGGCGCGCCGCCGCGACATCGGCGCGCGCGTCGGCGTCGAACGCGATCATCTCACGGGTGATCCGGTCCTCCGGCCCGAGATCCAGCTCCGGAAGGGCCCGCGCCCGCGCGGCGAAGGCCCGATCCTCGGCGATCTCGCGATCCTCCGCGCCGCGACTCGCGTCCTCGAAACGGTCGGCGAAGCGGTAGTCGCCTTCCAGGTGGGCGGAGGTCGGCGAGGAACGCTGCCGGAAGTCGTGGTACTCGGTGGCGAGCGCGGCGAGGGTGGTGGCGTCGTTCACGAGGATCCCCCCGGATAAGGCGGAGGCCGATGATGGCGCGGGTATCGTAGTGCGGGCCGGGCACGCCGTCAGGCGATCCGGCGTTCAGCCGGCGAGCAGCTTCACCGCCACGACGACGCCGACCACGACGATCACGGCCCGCAGCACCGTGGGCGGAAGTCGACGACCGATCCTCGCGCCGACCTGACCGCCGACGATGGAGCCGACCGCGATGAGGGCTGCGGGAGCCCACGCGACGGGCGCGACGGCGATGAAGAGGATCGCCGCGACGCCGTTGATGACCGCGGCCAGCACGTTCTTCAGCGCGTTGAGCCGTTGCAGGTCGTCGCTGAGGAAGATGGACAGCAGGGCTACGAGGATCACGCCCTGGGCCGCTCCGAAGTAGCCCCCGTATATGCCGGTCGCGTACACCGTCGCGAGGAGGAGTGGACCGCCGTGCGGTGGGTGGTCCACGGATCCGCGGCGGGCGACGAGCGCTCGCGAAACGCGCGGCTGGATGACGACGAGCCCACATGCGGCGAGGATGAGGACCGGCACGATCCGCTCGAACGCCGTCGCCGGGAGGACGAGCAGCAGGATGCCGCCGCTCAGCCCGCCCAGCAGCGCCGCGATGGCGAGCGGGATCGCCCGTCCGCGCTGGCCAGCGAGTTCGCGCCGGTAGCCGATCGCGCCGCTGACCGACCCCGGCACGAGTCCGACGGTGTTCGAGACGTTCGCCACGAGCGGCGCATAGCCGAAGAAGAGGAGCGTCGGAAAGGTGACGAGCGAGCCCGATCCGACGATCGTGTTGACGGTGCCGGCGGCGAGGCCGGCAAGCACGATGGCGACGGCCTCGACGGGTGACATCGGTGAGCGACGGTACACGGTTCGGGCGACCTGCGTGGGCCAGCGACACGGAACAAGAATGTTCTTGACAAGGCAAAGAAACGAAGTAGCGTTGTAGTGAGGTTCCCGCAAGCGCTCGTCGCTTCTCGACCGGGATCCCATCCCGCGCACTGCCACAGATCTCGGACCTTGTAACGCCGGGTCGGTAACGGCGGTTCCGTCTCAGTCCAAGCGGAGGTGGGTGTATGTCCATGCAGGCCAATCACGAGATCGACGCGCTCCTCACTGAACGACGCGAGTTCCCGCCGTCGGCCGAGTTCACGGCGCAGGCGAATGCGACCCGCGACCTGTTTGCCCTGGCCGAGCGTGATTACGAAGCGTTCTGGGCGCAGATGGCCCGCGAGCGGCTGAGTTGGTCGAAGGACTTCGACAAGACGCTGGAGTGGGAGCTGCCGTACGCCAAGTGGTTCCTCGGCGGCAAGCTCAACGCCTCGTACAACTGCCTCGATCGGCACGTCGAGCGGGGATTGGGCGGCAAGGTCGCCTACCACTGGGAGGGTGAGCCCGGCGACAGCCGAACCCTGACCTACTCGGACCTCCTGAGCGAGGTCGGCAAGACCGCCAACGCGCTGCTGGAGATGGGCGTCAAGACCGGCGATCGGGTCGGCATCTACATGGGCATGGTTCCCGAGCTGCCGATCGCGATGCTCGCCTGTGCGAGGATCGGCGCCGCCCACGTCGTCGTCTTCGGCGGGTACAGCGCGGAAGCGGTCATGGGTCGGATGATCGACGCGGAAGCGGTTGCCCTCATCACCTGCGACGGCGCGTGGCGCGGCGGCAAGGTGCTCGACCTCAAGGGTCCGGTCGACGAGGCCTGTGCCGGGGCGCCCACGATCAAGCATGTGCTCGTCCTCAAGCGGACGGGCCACGATATCCCCTGGACGGACGGCCGCGACCATTGGTGGCACGAGATCGTCGAGCGCCAATCCGAGGACTGCGAACCGGTGCAGGTCGATTCGGAGCACCTGCTGTACCTGCTCCACACGTCGGGCACGACGGCCAAGCCCAAGGGCGTCATGCACACGACCGGTGGCTACCTGACCGGGGTCGCCACGACCCACCACTACATCTTCGACATCAAGCCGGACGACGTGTACTGGTGCGCTGCCGATGTCGGCTGGGTGACCGGACACAGCTACATCGTGTATGGCCCGCTCACCAACGGCGCCACCTCCGTCATGTACGAGGGCGCGCCGCAGTACCCGGCCCCCGACCGCTGGTGGTCGATCGTGGCCAAGCACAAGGTCAACATCCTGTACTGCGCGCCGACGGCGATCCGCGCCTTCATGAAGCAGGGCGAGGAATGGCCGGCCAAGCACGATCTGAGCTCGCTGCGCCTGATCGGAACGGTCGGTGAGCCGATCAATCCGGAGGCCTGGCTCTGGTACCGCACCAACATCGGCAGCGCGCGCTGCCCGGTCGTCGACACCTGGTGGCAGACCGAGACGGGGATGATCCTCATCAGCGCCCTGCCCGGCGTCACGACCCTGCGCCCGGGCTCGGCGACCCAGCCGTTCCCCGGCATCGGCGCCAAGGTCGTCGACGGCGACGGCGAGGAGGT
>Ga0307373_10003879_pt1 | contig 25544 bp, 19 predicted proteins | sample OX2MG_FD_202534 | JGI IMG/M metagenome (GOLD analysis project Ga0307373, IMG submission 202534) | Soil microbial communities from Risofladan, Vaasa, Finland - OX-2 | ecosystem: Environmental > Terrestrial > Soil > Coastal area > Acid sulfate soil | place: Finland: Risofladan, Vaasa | collected...
TACGGCTTCATCCCGGACACCCTGGCCGAGGATGGGGATCCCCTCGACGCCCTGGTGGTGGTGGAGGAGGGGACCTTCCCCGGTTGCTCGGTGGCGGCTAGGCCGATCGGGTTGCTGCACATGGCCGACGAGCACGGCACCGACGTCAAGGTCCTTTGTGTGGCTGCCGGTGACCCCCGGTTCGACCCCATCACCGAGCTGGGGGACCTGGCGCCCCATTGGCTGCGCGAGATCGAGGTCTTCTTCGAGACCTACAAGCAACTGGAGGACCTGAAGGAGGTCTCCGTGGGCGGCTGGGAGGGTCGCGCCGCCGCCATGGCGGCCATCGAGGACTGTCGCCGGCGACTGGGCGCGACCTCTCCCGGCTGAGCCAGGGGCCTGACCGGGTCTCTATCATGGGTGGTGATCCAGACGGCTGTGGCCGTCCGCGCCCACGCAGGGGGAGGTGCGATGAGACAGAAGGTTTCGGTAATCGGAGCTGGCAACGTTGGGGCCACCACGGCCCAGCGGCTGGCGGAGTTGGATCGCTTTGATCTGGCTCTGGTGGATGTTGTTGAGGGGCTGGCGGCCGGCAAGGCCCTTGACCTATCGGAGGCGGGCCCGGTCGTCGGCTACGACAGCCGCGTGGTGGGCGGCACCGACTATTCCATAACCGAGGGTTCCGAGGTGGTGGTGATCACCTCCGGGCTGGCGCGCAAGCCTGGCATGAGCCGGGATGATCTGATCGAGGCCAATGCCAGGGTTGTCGGCCCGGTCACCGAGGAGGTGTTGAAGCGGTCCCCGGGCGCGGTCCTGATCGTGGTCACCAACCCGGTTGACGCGATGACGGAGCTCACCCTGAGGGTGAGTGGCCTGGACCGCTTTCGTGTCATCGGCATGGGCGGAGTCCTGGACACCGCCCGCTTCCGTCACTTCCTGGCGGCCGAGCTGGAGGTGTCGGTGCGAAGCGTCGAGGCCTATGTGCTCGGCGGCCACGGCGACTCCATGGTCCCGCTCCGAGGGGTGACCAACATCGCCGGAGTCCCGGTGGGCAGGCTGATCGCCCCGGAGCGGCTGGAGGAGATCGTCCAGCGCACCCGGGATGGTGGCGCCGAGATCGTCAAGCTGCTCAAGACCGGAAGCGCGTTCTACGCGCCAGCTGCCGCCAACGCCCAGATGGTCGAGGCCATCCTGGGTGACAGGCGGCAGGTGCTGCCGTGTGGCATCCGGCTGGCCGGCGAGTACGGTATCTCGGGAGTGGTGCTCGGGGTACCGGTCAAGCTGGGGGCCGGTGGGGTGACCGAAGTGGTCGAAGTCGAGCTGTCGGCGGTGGAGAGGGCCGAGCTCGAGCGCTCCGCTCAGGCGGTGCGGGAAGTCATGGCGGTGCTGCCGTAATGGCGGCCACGCTGGCCAACCCAGCGGCGGCGGACGTGCGGCGTCAGGACCGTTGGTGGCTGTACCCGGCCAATGTGGTGGTCTGGCTGACCATCTTCGGGATCTACAGCCTGTGGACCATCGTCTTCTTCCACAGCGACCAGTTCCACCAGTACCTCTCGCCGTTCTACTCCCCGCAGGTCGCGATTGGGAGGACCCCGGTCTCACCGGCTCTCTTCATCTTCTACGTGCCGCTTGGCTTTCGCGCCACCTGCTACTACTACCGCAAGGCGTACTATCGCTCCTTCTTCGCAGACCCACCCGGATGCGCCATCAAGGAGCCCAGCCAGCTGGCGGCGCTGTCTCCAACCGGACGAGGCGGGGCCTATCGTGGGGAGAGCCGGTTGCCCTTTGTGCTCAACAATCTGCACCGCTTCTTCATGTACTTTGCGGTGGGCTTCGTGGTGGTCCTGTGGATTGACGCCGTCCAGGCCTTCTCCTTTCAGGGCCACTGGGGGATCGGGCTGGGCAGCATTTTCATGCTGGTGAACGTGCTCTTCCTGACCGGATACACCTTCGGCTGTCATTCGCTGCGCCACCTGATCGGGGGCGGCGTTGACTGCTTCACCTGCGTGGTCGCCGGCAAGCAGCGGCATCAGGCCTGGAAGGGGGTCAGCTGGCTCAACGCCAGGCACTCAACCTTCGCCTGGGTGAGCCTCTTCACCCTCATATTCACCGACGTTTACATCCGCCTGCTGCAGTACGGGGTCTTCCACGACCCGCACCTGGGCTTCTGAGGGAGCTGGCATGACCATAGAGGCTTCCTACGATGTCTTGGTGCTGGGGGCGGGAGGGGCCGGCATGCGAGCCGCCATCGCGGCGGCGGAGCAGGGCTTGTCGGTGGGGGTGGTCTGTAAATCCCTGCTGGGCAAGGCTCACACGGTGATGGCCGAGGGCGGGATCGCCGCAGCTCTGGGCAACCTCGACCCCGAGGACTCCTGGCAGGTCCACTTCGGGGACACCATGCGCGGCGGCGCCATGGTCAACAACTGGCGCATGGTCGAGCTCTACTCCCATGAGGTGATCGACCGGGTCATCGAGCTGGAGCAGTGGGGCGGGGTCTTCGATAGGACCAAGGAGGGGCGCATCAGTCAGCGCGCCTTCGGCGCTCATTCCTGGCGGCGGCTCGCCCACATCGGCGATCGCACCGGGCTGGAGCTGATCCGGACCTGCCAGGACCGGCTGGTCCACACCGAGGGGATCACGGTCCACATGGAGACCACCCTCACTCGCCTGCTCAAGGACGGCGACCGGGTGGCCGGCGGCTGTGGCTATCAAAGGGCCACCGGCGAATTCGTCACCCTGCGAGCCAAGGCGGTGATCCTGGCCACGGGGGGCTGGGGCCGCATGTACCGGATCACGTCCAACTCCTGGGAGGGCACCGGAGATGGTGCCGCGATGGCCTACGAGGCCGGCGCCGAGCTCAAGGACATGGAGTTCGTGCAGTTCCATCCCACCGGAATGGTCTGGCCGCCGGGGGCTCGCGGCATCCTGGTGACCGAGGCGGTGCGTGGCGAGGGAGGCATCCTGCGCAACAGCGCCGGCGAGCGTTTCATGGAGCGTTACGACCCGGTGAAGAAGGATCTCTCGTCGAGAGACGTGGTCGCCAGGTCAATCTTTAAGGAGGTTCAGGCAGGTCGCGGCTCGCCTCACGGGGGCGCCTTCCTTGACGTCACCCACCTGGGGGCAGAGACGATTAGACGGCGGCTGCCATCGATGTACGAGCAATTCCACAGCCTGGCCGGGGTGGACATAACCAAGGAGCCGATGGAGGTGGCGCCGACCATTCACTACACCATGGGCGGCATCAACGTGGAGGCGGAGACCGCCGCCACCACCGTGCCCGGCCTGTTCGCGGCTGGGGAGTGCGCGGCCGGCCTGCACGGAGCCAACCGGTTGGGGGGGAACTCCCTCGGCGACATCCTGGTGTTTGGCCGGCGAGCGGGGGAGGGGGCGGCGGACTACGTCCGGTCCCACCCCGAGCTTCCGGCGGTGAGCGCTGCTGAGATCGAGGCCGAACGGCAAATCTTGCTGCGGCCGCTCTCGGGTGGGGAGGGGGAGGACCCCTTCAAGCTCCACCGGGAGCTCCAGGACGTGATGCAGTCGGGGGCCGCGATAGCGCGCACCGAGCAATCGCTGCAGGAGGCTCTGGAGTTGGTGCTCGAGCTCAGAGAACGCGCCGACCGGGTTAGGGTCCCCGGGGATGTTGCCTACAACCCCGGCTTCAGCGGGGCCCGTGACGACATCTTCATGCTGACGGTTAGTGAGGCGATCGTGCGCTCGGCTTTGGAACGACGAGAGAGCCGGGGCTCGCAGTGGCGCCTCGACTACCTGGAGCGCGACGAGGAGCTGGGCAAGGTGAACCTGGTCACCCGCAAGGGGGCGAACGGGCAGATGGAGGTGGTTCGGGTGGTCCGACCGCCAATGCCAGCCGAGCTCTTGAAGTTGACCGAGGGGCAGACCCGGGTGGCGGCCACCGCAGTTGCGGACGCGGCCGATGCCAAGCTGAAGGCGAAGCGGAAGGGGGCGCCCTTGCCCAAAGTCGAACCCTCGCCGGACGACGAGCATCCCAAGAACCTGAGGATCACCTACGACGACGGGTTGACAGATCGGCAAGTGAGAATGCGAGTCTGGCGCGGGAATGCCGACGGCGGGGCCTTCGAGCTGTTCCAGGTGCCCCAGGTCGAGGGCATGGTAGTGCTCGACGCCATCCACTGGATTCAAGCCAACGGCACTGGCGATCTAGCCTGCCGCTGGAACTGCAAGGCCGGCAAGTGCGGCTCCTGCAGTGCTGAGATCAACGGCAAGCCGTCCTTGATGTGCAAGACCACGGTCGCTGAGGTGCTGGAGCTGACCAGCGAGATAGTGGTCCAGCCGATGAAGGTGTTTCCCAAGATCCAGGACCTGGTCACCGATGTGAGCTGGAACTACCTGGTCAATCGCAAGATCCAGCCGTTCACCCCGGCCGCCGGCGACAATGCCCCCTTCATCATTCAGCAGCGCGACATCGAGCGGGTCATCGAACAACGGAAATGCATCGAGTGCTTCCTCTGCCAGGATGTCTGTCATGTGGTCCGGGAGCACGACGATATGGCCCGCTTCTTCGGGCCGCGCTTCATGGTCCGGATGGCATCCCTGGAGATGCACCCCAAGGACGTGGCCAACCGGCTGCCGCAACTCTATGGGGAGGCGGGCTTGGCGATGTGCAACATCACCAAGTGCTGCACTGAGGTGTGCCCGGAGCACATCCAAATCACCGACAACGCCATCATCCCGCTCAAGGAGCGGGTCGCGGATCGACACTTCGATCCCGTCCGGGGGATGCTCTATCGGCTGAGGCCGCCCGCCAAGGGCTGAGCATGAGCGCGGCGCGGCTCCCAGGCGGGCCGCGCCGGCTCAGCACCGGTCAGGCGGAATGCTCGACCGGGCGCACGATCACGAGCGGCACTGGGGAATGGTGGCTGCACTCCTGGCTCACCGAGCCCAGCAGCAGTGCCTTGAAGTCACCCCGGCCGCGCGAGCCCAGCACCAAAAGCTCGGCGCTCTCGGCTCTGTCCACCAGGATCCTGGCGGGCTGCCCCTGGCATACCTCCGAGTTCACCTCCAGGTCTGGAGCCCACCTGGCGACTTCGTTCCGGGCCGACTGGATCGCCTCGTCGGCCGCATCCTGCAAGGCTTGGACGACATCCTCCGATGCGATGTCAAAGGTGGCCGATGGGATGCTCCAAGCGGCCACGAGTTCGAGTGAGTCGTGCCTCAGCCGGGCCTCGTCGCAGGCCCACCTCAGGGCCGCTAGCGAGTGCGCCGACCCGTCGACGCCGACCACTATCTTGCCCATACCGAATCCCCTCCATTCGCGGTCGAGGGGTGGCGGCCCGCGGGGCGGCTCGCTCACCCTCGGATCCTGGCTTGTATCCCGACGATCCTCGCATCATATGGGCCCAGTCTGGCACGCATGTGGGCCGGCCGGCAGCGCTGGTGCGTGGCCGCATCAGAGGACCACGCCAGGCGCTGCGCAGCCCGTCCCGATGCCCTCGCAAGCCGTTCCTCAAACGTTGACAAATGCGACACCGGTCTGAGGGCCACCGATCGAGCCGGTGGGCTCCGGGGCGATCCCGCTTCTTGCTTCACAGCGACCTGTCGGGCGAGGCCCAGTCTTACGGTCGGCTCTACAGGCAGTTGACGTCTCCGCCGCACTGGCGGTGATGGCCGGGTGGGCCCACCCGGCGAGGTCGATCGCGGCGTTGAGGTCTCGGTCCAGGACCAGGCCACAGCTCTGGCGGCGGTAGATCCGCTCCGAGAGCGACAGCTCCTCCGCCAGGCAGTTGCCGCTCATCACTCCCATGGTGTCCACCATGGCGACCTTGTAGCCGGCGCGGGCGAGCCGGAGGGCACCCGAATCGGAGGAGCCGCTCCTGGCGCCAATTGTGATCGTGTCGAACGCTATGACTGGCTCTCTCTGCGCCTCTCCCTGAGCAGGTCAACTCCGCTCCCAGTTTGGGCTGGGCCGGTCCCCGGCGCTGGTTCCCAGCTCCTCAGCGCTCTGGCCCATGCCCCGTGCCGGAGTGCTGACCGGGGGGGGGGAGCCCACCCGGGCGGAATCGCGACCGGTCGATTCTGGTCAGGCGCCGAGCAGCTGGCGCACCTCAAAGGCGATCTGGATGTCCTCTCTGGCACCGAGGACAAGCACCGACCGGGCTGATCCGGCCGCTTCCAGATGACGGTCGCCGTGGCCGTTCCAGTTGGCCAGCGGCTCCAAGCTTAGCCCCAGGAAGCCAAGACCAGCGACGGCCAGCTCCCGTACTCGAGCCGATCCCTCACCCACCCCGCCGGTGAAGACAAGGGCGTCCAGGCCACCCATGGCAGCGGCCATTGCCGCGATGGCCTGGCGCAAGCGGTGCACGTAGACGTCCAGGGCCAGGCTCGCGGTGGGTTCTCCCTTGGTAGCGGCGTCCACAACTGCCTTCATGTCTGCCGTGCCAGCCAGGCCGAGCATCCCGGACTCCTGCTCGAGGACATCACCGATCTCCTGGGGACCCAGCCCCTGCTCGCGCTCCAGCCATACGATCAGGCCGGGGTCAACACTGCCGGACCGGGTGGCCATCACCAATCCCTCGAGCGGGGTGAACCCCATCGTGGTGTCGACTGACCGGCCCCGGTTGACAGCCGCCGCCGAGGCGCCCGCGCCCAGATGGCAGATCACCATTTGCAGCTCCGCGGCGGGTTTGGCCAGCAGTTCGCCCGCCCGGCGCGTGGCGTAGGCGTAGGAGAGCCCGTGGAACCCATAGCGGCGGAGCCCCCACCTCTGCCGCCACCTCTGGGGCAGAGCGTAGGTGGAGGCAGAGGGGGGCATGGCGGCGTGAAAGGCGGTGTCGAAACAGGCCACCTGCACCGCTTTGGGAAGGGCCTTCTGCGCTGCTCGTATCCCGGCGATGGCGCCCGGTAGGTGGAGTGGGTCGAGAGCGATGAGGCGCTTTAGCCGCACCTCCATGGCAGTGTCAATCGGGGTGGCTACGGTGAACTCGGATCCCCCATGCACCACCCGGTGGCCCACCGCGCCCACTGGGCCGAGGCCGGCAATGGCCGCCGTCAGGTCCGGGAGGTTGCGGTCCTGCGGCCGGCCGTCGAGATTGAGGCTGGCCAAGAGCTGTTCGCTGCCGTCGAGCAGGCTCAACTTCAGGCTGCTGGAGCCGGCGTTCACCACCAGCACTGTGGCCGCGCCCATCTCAGCCGCGCCAGACCCAGGCCCGCACCTCGGGAAGGTCCTCGCCGTGCTCGGTGATGTAGCGCTGGTGCTCCACCAGCTTGTCCCGAAGCCACTGCTTGACGTAGGCCGCCTGGGCCGCCAGCGCCGGCACTCGATCGGCGACATCGGCAACCAGGTGGAAGCGGTCGAGGTCGTTGCACACCGCCATGTCGAAGGGAGTGGTTACGCTGCCCTCCTCCTGGTAGCCGTGGACGTGAATGTTGTCATGGTTGGTGCGGCGGTAGGTGAGGCGGTGAATCAGCCAGGGATAGCCGTGAAAGGCGAAGATGACCGGCTTGTCCCTGGTGAAAAGCTGGTCAAAGTCCTGGTCGCTGAGGCCGTGGGGATGATTGCTCTTAGGCTGCAGCACCATCAGGTCGACCACGTTGACCACCCGCATCTTGAGGTCCGGGAAGCGCTGGCGGAGGATGTCGACGGCGGCCATGGTCTCCAACGTGGGGACGTCGCCGGCGCAGGCCATGACCACATCGGGCTCGGCCCCGGCATCGGTGCTGGCCCACTCCCAGATGCCGATCCCGGCGGTGCAGTGACGGATCGCCGACTCCATGTCCAACCAATTCGGCGCGGCCTGCTTGTCGGCCACAATGGCGTTGACGTAATTCTCGGAGGCCAGGCAGTGGTCGGCGACCGAGAGCAGGCAGTTGGCATCCGGGGGCAGATAGATCCGCACCACGGCGGCCTTCTTGTTCAACATCACATCCAGAAAGCCGGGGTCCTGATGGGTGAAGCCGTTGTGGTCCTGGCGCCAGACATGGGAGGTGAGTAGATAGTTGAGGGACGCGATCGGCCGCCGCCAGGGGATCCCGTTGCATTTGCTGATCCATTTGGCATGCTGGTTGAACATCGAGTCCACCACATGGGCGAAGGCCTCATAGGTGTTGAACAGCCCGTGGCGGCCGGTGAGCAGGTATCCCTCCAGCCAGCCCTGGCAGAGGTGCTCGCTGAGCACATCCATGATTCTGCCTTCGGGCGAGAGGAACTCATCGGTGGGCAGAATCTCGCCGAGGAAGGTCTGGTCGCTCACTTCAAAGAGGTGGCTGAGCCGGTTGGAGGCCGTCTCGTCGGGCCCGAACACCCGGAAGCGGTCTGAATTGGCGGTCATTACGTCGCGCAGATAGGCGCTGAGAACGCGGGTCGCCTCGGCATTGACAGCGCCCGGTGCCGGAACCGCGACGGCATAGTCGATTAGCTCCGGCAACCTCAGATTGCGCTTGAGCAGGCCACCATTGGCGTTGGGGTTGTCGCTCATGCGCCGGCCTGGGGCCGGCGCCAGCCGGGTGATCTGGCGCCGTGGGGTCCCGTTCTCGTCGAAGAGCTCGTGGGCGCGGTAGCTCTGGAACCAGGTCTGCAGCTGAGCCAGATGCCCAGGGTTGGTTTTGGGGTCCTCAAGTGGGGTGAGGTGGCAGCGCCAGGTGCCCTCGGCCGGTAGCCCGTCGACCTCCTTGGGTGCGGTCCAGCCCGCCGGTGTTCGCAGCACGATCATTGGCCACGCGGGCCGGCGGATCCGGGTGGCCGATCTAGCCTCCGCCTGGATTTGGTGGATGGCGGCCACTGCCCGGTCGAGGGCCTCAGCCATCGCGGGGTGGACCCGGTCCGGGTCCTCGCCCTCTACCAGGTAGGGATCCCACCCGTAGCCACGAAGCAGAGTGTCCAGTTCCTGAGGCGTGATCCGGGCCAGGACGGTGGGCATGGAGATCTTGTAGCCGTTGAGGTGGAATATCGGGAGGACAGCGCCGTCCCGGGCGGGGTTGAGGAACTTGTTGGAGTGCCAGCTGGCGGCCAGGGGGCCGGTCTCGGACTCCCCATCGCTGACGATGGCGGCGACGATGAGGTCGGGGTTGTCGAAGGCGGCTCCGAAGGCGTGCAGCAGACTGTATCCCAGCTCTCCGCCTTCGTGGATTGAGCCCGGGGTCTCGGGGGCGACGTGGCTGGGGACACCGCCGGGGAAGGAGAACTGTTTGAACAACCGCGCCAGCCCCTTGCGGTCGAGGGAGACGTCTGGGTACACCTGGCTGTAGGTACCGTCCAAGTAGGCGTTGGCGATCATCGCGTGCCCGCAATGCCCAGGTCCAGCGATGTAGATCATGTCCAGGTCATGTTTGACGATGATCCGGTTGAGGTGGACGTATATGAAATTGAGGCCTGGCGCGGATCCCCAATGTCCCAACAGAGTGGGTTTGATCTGCTCTGGGGTCAGGGGCGACTCCAGCAGCGGGTTCTCCATCAGGTAGGTCTGCCCCAGCGCCAGATAGTTGGCCGCCCGCCACCAAGCGTTCATCGCGGCCAGCTCATCGGCTGAAAGTGGCTCAGTTTGCACCATGGCGTTGGTCCTCCTGCGGGAGCGGGTTGGCAGTGGGAGTGGCGATTGGGTCGGCACCCCCACTGGAAATTGCCGACGCTGGTTTGGGCGCCCGCCTCCCGGCGGCGCCCGGAGGCGCGGGGATGGGCGCGCCCAGCTCCTGCTCAACTGTCTGGCCAGGTTGGAGCTGGTAGGGGTGGCCGGAGATCACCAGGGTCATCGGCGCCGCCCTTCCCGGGCCGGCCTGCACCCTGATGCGGCGGGGGGTGATGTCCACCGCCAACTGATGGTGGCGATAGATCAGGGGAAACGCGATCCACTTCAGAGCCGTGGGCAGTTGGGGGGTGAACCAGAGCGCGTCTCCGCGCAGCTCCAGCCCCCCGTAGCAGCGTTCCAGCAGGTCGATCGTCCCCGCCATCGCGCCCAGGTGGATTCCCTCGCGGGCCGTCCCACCCTGGACGTCGTCGAGGTCACCCCTGAGGGCGCGCCGGAAGTGTTGCCAGGAGGCTCGCCGATCAGCCCTAGCTCGCACCCAGGCATGCACCACAGGGGAGAGGGTGGAGCCGTGGGTGGTCCGGGGCTCGTAGTAGTCGATGGTAGTTTCGATCGCCGCATTGTCGAAGCGGTGGCCAAGCCGGCCCAGAACTTCGCGCAGCTCGTCACCAGAGAGTAGGTAGAGCAGCATCAGGACGTCGGCTTGCTTGGCGACCTGATAGCGGTTGACCGAATCCCCCTCGGACTCGAGCAAAAGGTCCAGGCGCCCGATGTTGCCATAGCGCTCCCGATAGGCGGCCAGGTCGATCGGCTCCAGCCTCTCGTAGTCGGCGAATTGGGAGATCACCCCCTGGTGGAAGGGCACGTGCAGCCGGTGGGTGAGCAGCTCGAATCTCTCCAGCTCGGCGGGACCGATCCCGGCCCGTTCAAGGATCTGGGCTCGAGCCGACTCGCGCAGCAAAGTGACCATATTGAGGGCGCGCCCCATCAACCACGCCGTCATGACGTTGGTGTAGGCGTTGTCGGTCACGCCCGCGACCGCTGACCAGGGGTAGCCGTCATGAAACTCGTCCGGCCCCATCACTCCGGCGATGTGGTAGGCGCCGTCCTCGCCCAGGCTGGCCATGGCGGCGAAGTGAAGGGCGATCTCCAATACCATCTCGCCGCCGCGCGTGGCCAGGAAGTCCAGGTCGCCGGTGGCCTGGTAGTGCTGGAGCACGTTGTAGGCAATTGCCAGGCCCACGTGGAGTTGGTTTCGGGAGCGGTCTGGAATCCACCGCTGGGATCCCCGGTTGAACAGTCTGGTCGGGGTCACATCCCGTCCATCACTGGCACTCTGCCAGGGGAAACGGGCCCCTGGCAGATGGGCGGCGGCGGCGGCCCGACGGGCTGCGGGCAGGCGCCGCTCCCGGTAGGCGAGCAGCTGGCGGGCGACGTCAGGGCAGTGCAGGTTAACCACCCGGAGGGCGAACAGTTCGTCCCAGAAGACGTGTCCGTCGTAGCCCTCGCCGTGCAATCCCCGGGCGCTCAACCCCAGGTCAAGGTCCCGGACGTGTGGGGAGGCGACCTGAAATAGGTGGAAGCAGTGGAGGTGGACCGCCTGAGAGGAACCATCGGTGTCGTCCATCTGCGAGCCGATCCGACTCCAGAGCCTGGCCCAGGCGTCCTGGTGGGCTTTGAGCAGGGCCGGGAACGCGGGCGCGGCGGCGGCATCCCGGAGCGCGGCGCCGCAGGGGTCGGCGATGGCCACGTCCCGGCTGGTGTGGATGGCGGTGATCTTCTCCACCACCACCCGTCCGCCTGAGCTGATGGCGCCAATCCAGCTCAGAGTTGGTTGGCGGGCGGGAGCGTCTCTCGCACCGGCAAGCGGGTGCAACTCGCCCGGCTGGGGCGCGCCTATTGTGACCCTACTGGCCAGGGCGATGTCTACCTGCGAGTGCCGGGTTCTGGCCCAGAGCCATAGAGAGCCAGCGCCATCGCCGTCCGCTGGGGTAGGGGTTGCGGTCACATCCTCGGGCGGCCCGGGCTGCAGATCGGGCACCAGCTGGCCGCTGGCGCCGCTGGCCACTACCTCCAGGTGGCGATGGGGCAAAAGACGCTCCTCGGTGGTCTCGTCGGTGACTACGGCAGCGAGCGCCATTCGAATCTCGACCGCGCCCGCCCAGCCATCGCTGCTCAGGCTCAACTCCAAGCCGCAAAGGTGGGGATCCTCCATGGAGACGACGCGGCGCTCCAGCAGCAGGAGGGAGCCAGTGCCGGATGGGGTGACGCGGCAGCGCCGGGTGAGCAGCCCTCGTCTCATGTCCAAGACCAGCTCCTGATCAGTGATGCGGCTGTCGCCCGCGTCCAGCCAGGGCCCGTCGTCGAAGCGGAAGCTGACCGGTAGCCAGTTGGGGACGTTGACCAGGCTCTCGGTCTCCAGCACCAAGTCTCCGACCGGTTCTGGGGCTCGGTCGTAGATGGAGGCGAGATATGTGCCCGGATAGCGAACCCCGTCGTCGCTGGCCCAGGGCTCCGCCGCCCGGCACCCGATCAAGCCATTGGCGAGGGCGCACAGGGACTCGCGCCGGCCCACAACTTCGGGTTCATCTCCCAGGTAGCGCAGGTGCCAGTCATCATCGGCCGGTCCCCGGCCCTGGAGGCGGACATCGGAGAGATCCTCGACCACAGCACTGGCACCCGCGGTAAGGAGGGCTCGCCTCTGGCCCACTCGGTCCACGCCCACCACCACTGAGAACCCGCCGCGACGGCCCGCCTCCACCCCGGCGGTGGCGTCTTCGAAAATCGCGGTCCGGGTGGGGTCTGCTCCTAGACGCCGGCTGGCCTCCAGGAAGAGCGCCGGGTCGGGCTTGCCCGCCAGGCCTAGGGCCGCAGCGCTCAAGCCATCTACCCTGGCCGCCAGTAGCGAGTCGAGGCCAGCCTGCCTAAGCACCTGAGCGCAGTTACGGCTGGCCGACACCACCGCGAGCGGGACTCCGGCCTGGCTCAGCTGCCAGAGGAGCTGAACTGAGCCCGGAAAGGGACGGGGCCCGAGCTCCGCCAAAAGAGCGGTGAACCGCCGGTCCTTGTCGGCCGCCAGAGCGTGGACGGTGGCCAGCCCCGGTGGGTCGTCCGGGCTCCCCTCCGGGAACGTGACCCCCCTGTTGTCCAGGACGTGGCGGAGTCCGTCCAAGCGTTGCTCGCCGTCCACCAGGCGGTCGTAATCGTCGCGATCGAAGGGGGGCAAGATCTGGCGCGAACTGCGGGCGCAGGCTGCGAAGAGGTCGGCGAAGAGAGCGCTCCAGGCCTGAAAGTGAAGCTCGGCAGTGTCGGTAAGCACTCCGTCAAGGTCGAAGATGACAGCATCCAGGGTCCCCAGATCGAGGGTGAATCGCTTGGGGTGCCGGCGGGCGGAGGGCATGTCACCCTGGTCATGGATCGCGGTGGCGGCCGGCGTGGCGCCGGCCCGCCGCTTGAATGACGGCGCGGGGTCGGGGCTGCCCTCAGTGGTCACGACGGTAGTCTGGCGCAGCCGCCGTCTGGTCCTGGCGGAGGAAGTCGCTGGGGCGTTTGCTGGCGCTAGATACGGCGTGTCGTCCAGGGCCCACCACGACCCGAGGCAGGACGTGGTGGGCATTCCGGCAACTGGGCACCCGGCCGCTCCCCCGGGTATCTTTGGGTGGGCTGGCTGCCGGCCCGACAATTGGGGGGCGCTCAGGACTTTGAACAGGGATTCAGCTCCCGGCCAGGCGGCGCCGCAGGGCCCTGAGGGTGGCCCTGCTCACCCTCGCGGTCGCGCCAGCGGCGGCGAGGCCGAGAATGGTGTGAAGTCGGCGGTGGCTGGACTCACCGGGGCGGAGGCCGCCCGCCGGCTGGCGGCGAATGGCCCCAATGCCATTCCCGAAGTTCGTCCGGATCGCGTCAGGATGTTGGCTGCCAAATTCTGGGCCCCGGTGCCATGGCTGCTGGAGCTGGCGGTGCTCCTGGAGCTGGTCTTGGGCGACTACGTCCAGTCTCTGGTGTTTGCCGTCCTGCTGATCTTCAACGCGGTCTTGGCGTTCGCCCAGGAGGGACGGGCTCAGCAGGCGGTGGAGTTGCTTAGGCAGCGGTTGACGGTCACGGCGCGCGTTCGACGGGACGGAGCCTGGACGCAGATCCCGGCCCGGGAGCTGGTGCTCGGAGACCTGGTGCACGTCCGCCAGGGGGACATCGTTCCCGCCGACTTGAAGTTGCTGGATGGGGCTGTGGAGCTCGACCAATCGGCCCTCACCGGCGAGTCCCGTGGGGTCGGCGCCAAGGCGGGGGCCGTGGGCTACTCGGGGTCGGTGGTGGTGCGGGGCGAGGCCAGCGGAGAGGTGACCGCGGTGGGGACCGCCACTTTCTTCGGGCGCACCGCGGAGCTGGTCAGCACCGCTCACGCCCCGGGGAACATGGAGCGCCTGATCTTCGGAATCGTGAAGGCTTTGATTGGCGCGGCCCTGCTGATCGTGGCGATCGTGGTTGCGGACGGCCTCGTCCGCCATCTCTCCCTCCACGAGATGGTGCCCTTCGTGCTCATCCTGGTGATCGCCTCGGTGCCGGTCGCCCTGCCGGCCACCTTCACCCTGGCCACGGCGCTGGGCAGCAAGGAGATGTCCCAGCGGAGGGTGCTGGTGACGCGCCTGGCCGCCATCGAGGAGGCCGCCAGCATGGAGGTCCTCTGCACCGACAAGACCGGCACTCTCACCCAGAACATCCTCACGGTGGAGGCACTGCTGGCGCTGCCTCCACGCGACGGGGCCATGCTCCTGCAAGCGGCGGCGGCCGCCAGCGACGCGGCCACCCAGGATCCCCTTGACTTGGCGATTCTGGCGCTGGCTAAGGCGCGCAACCTGGCGGAGTTGGGCGAGCGCACCAGCTTTGTCCCCTTTGACCCCGCCACCAAACGATCCGAGGCCACCGTACATGTACGCGAGGGGGATATCAGGGTGGTCAAGGGGGCCCCCCGCGTGGTGGGCCAACTGGCCGGTGCCGATGAGGCCTCCCTTGGCCCTGAGGTGGAGAGGATGGCGGCCTCTGGGGCCAGGGTCCTCGGGGTCGCCCAGGGGTCTGTAGGCGGGTCCCTGGAGCTGCTGGGCCTGATCGCCCTGGCCGACCCTCCCAGGGCCGATGCGGCTCGCCTGGTGGAAGATCTGCACCATCTGGGAATCCGGGTCGTGATGTTGACCGGAGACAGCCTGGCCACGGCATCGGCGATTGCGGCCAAGGTCGGGATCACCGGCCGGGCCGCGCGCGGGCAGGTCCTCAGGGACGAGGCGGACAGCGTTGCCGCGGGAAGGTCGGTACCGGCCGAGCGGCCCTGGGATCGGGACGACTGGTACGACGTCTACGCCGAGGTGCTGCCAGAGGACAAGATGCGCCTCATCGCCAACCTGCAGCGGGCCTCGGTGGTGGTGGGGATGACCGGCGACGGAGTCAATGACGCGCCCGCCCTGAAGAAGGCGGAGGTCGGGATCGCGGTCGCCAGCGCCACCGACGTGGCCAAGGCGGCGGCCAGCCTGGTGCTGACCGATCCTGGGCTCGAGGACATGGTGGCGGGCGTCGAGGTGAGCCGACGGATCCACCAACGGATGCTCACCTACACCCTGAACAAGATCATCAAGACCATGCAGGTGGCGGTATTCCTGGGCTTCGGATTGGTGGTCTTCGGCAAGTTCGTGACCACCCCGACCCTGGTGGTTCTGCTCCTGCTCGCCAATGACTTCGTCACCATGTCGCTGGCTACCGACCGGGTGCGCTCGCCGCGCCGCCCGGATCGCTGGAGGGTGGCGCCGCTGGTTCTGGCCGGGCTGGGCTTGGCCCTGCCCCTGGTGCTGCTCTCGTTCGCACTCTGGTGGTTCGGGACCACGTACCTGGCCCTCTCCCTGGCCCAGATGCAGACTCTGGTCTTTCTCTGGCTCGTCCTCTCCGGCCAGGCCACCGTCTACCTGGTGCGAGAGCGCCAGCACTTCTGGCACTCGCGCCCCAGCCGCTGGCTGGCGGGCAGCTCCGCCGCCGATCTGGTCGTGGTGCTGCTGCTGGCCTGGCGCGGCTGGCTGATGGCGGCGATCCCGCCGATCGACCTGGGGGTCGCTCTGGGGAGCGCCCTGATCTTCCTGGTCCTCGGGGACCTGCTCAAACCCTGGATCTTCCGAGCGGCTGGGCTGCGCCGGTAGGGGGCAGGGGATGGTTTCCCTGACCTGGGCGCTAGCAACCAACCCCAGGTCGCCGCGGCGGTGAGTAGGTGTTTCCACCATGCCGTCGGCGGCTCCTCTGGTGCCAGAATGACTGCTCGGTGGCGGCACAGCTTGGCTGCCGCTTCGGGCCTGTCCGGGAGGGGGGATGTCAGCGCCGCATGTGGTGGTGATCGGGGCCGGGTCGACCGGGTCGGCCACCGCGCACGACCTGGCGCTGCGGGGCCTGCGGGTGACCGTGGTGGAACGCGGCGAGGTCGCCTCCGGTACCAGCGGGCGCAACCACTGTCTGCTCCATTCGGGTGGACGCTATTGCGTCACCGATCAGGAGTCAGCTCGAGAGTGCATCGCCGAGGCGCGCATCCTGGACCGCATCATGCCCGACATCCTGGAGCGGAACGGGGGTCTCTTCGTGGCCCTCAACGAACCCGACCTGGCCTTCAAGGACCGCTTCATGGAGGGGTGCGAGGTCTGCGGCATCCCGGCCCGGGAGATCCCGATCCAGACCGCCTTGAAGATGGAACCCTTCCTAAACCCCGCCGCCCTGGCCGCGGTGGAGGTGCCTGATGGGGTGTTTGAACCGTTCCACTTCTGCCTCGCCTTCTTGGCCACCGCCAAGGCCAACGGCGCGGTAGTTCGCACCTACACCGAGGTAATGGAGTTGGTGACGGAGGGCCGGACGGTGACCGGCGTTAGGGTTCGCGACTACCGGTCCGGAGTCAGCGCCACCATCGGGGCTGACATCGTCGTGAACGCGGCTGGACCCTGGGCTGGAAAGATCGCGGCCATGGCGGCCCTGGCCGTGCCGGTGACGCCGACGCCGGGGGTGATGGTGACCATGGACTGCCGTCTGAACAACATGGTGCTCAACCGCCTCAACCGGCCGTCGGACGGTGACATCATCGTCCCCCAGCGGGCGACCTCGATAATCGGCACCACCTCCTGGGTGGTCGAGGACCCCGACCGGATCCCGATACCCCCCCAGCACGTGGCCCAGATGCTGGCTTCCGGGCAGGAGCTGGTGCCGGCGGTGGGTCAGGTGAGGGTGCGGGCGACGGTGGCCGTGGCCCGCCCCCTGGTCACCAAGGCGAAGGCGGACTCACGCGACGTGAGCCGGACCTTCGAGTGCTTCGATCACTCCGCCGACGGCCTGGAGGGACTGGTGACCATCTCCGGGGGCAAGACCACGAGCTCGCGGGCGATGGCGCAGAGAGCCGCCGACGTGGTCTGTTCCAAGCTGGCAGTTCCTGCTCCGTGCACCACCCAGGCGACTCCCTTGGTGTCATATCGGAGCTTCTACCGGTGACCGAGGAGGCCGCCTCAATCGACCTGGAGGTGCTTCGCTATCGACCGGGCGAGCAGGCACGGCTGGAGAACTTCAGCGTCGTGGTCGCGGCGGGGGCCAAGGTGCTCGATGCCTTGGACACCATCTGGGCCACCCAGGACCACTCGTTGATGTTCCGGCGCGCCTGCCACCATTCCTCCTGCGGGGCCTGCGCCATGCGCATCAACGGGCGAGAGAGGCTGGCCTGCATCACCGCGATGGCCGATGCCGCTCAGGAACATCACCCGATCCGGGTCGAGCCGCTGCACAACCTGCCGGTGGTCGGAGACCTGGTGGTGGACGTGGCCGGATTCTTCGCTCGCATGACCGCCTCCGACCTGGTGATCACCAGGACCGCCGAGCCTGAATTACCGGTCAGTGTTGATCGCCTGCCACCCCCGCTCCGCCTGCGGCAGGTGGTGGTGGCGGAGGACCTGGGCCGCTTCACGCGCTTCGAGAGCTGCATCGAGTGCGGGATCTGCGTAAGCGTCTGCCCTTCGATGGCAGCTGATGACGGGTTTCTGGGGCCGGCCGCGCTGGCCGGGATCCACCGGACACGAGAGGCCACCCGAGATCCCATGGAGTCGGCTCACCTGCTGGCGCTGGCCGATGGTGACGGCGGGGTGTGGCGCTGCCACAGCTCCTTCGAGTGCACCGCCAGCTGCCCCCAGGCGGTTGACCCGGCAGGAAGGATCATGAGTTTGCGGGGCCAGATTGTCTCCCGGCGCTGGGGCCGGCTGTGGAGGAGGTGAAAATGGCCGAAGAAATGGCATCCGGGCGGCGCCGACCGACTCGATGGCTCGACCTGCGCGGCCGCCACGAGGGAGCCTGGGCCTACGCCCTCAACCGGCTCACCGGGATCGGCCTGGTTGCCTACCTGTACGTTCACCTGGGGGTACTCAGTCTGCTCGCCCACGGCCCCTCAACCTGGAACAGTTTTCTGGCCACCAGCAAGGCCCCCTTCTTCACCGCCCTGGACGCCCTGGTCCTGCTCGGGGTGCTGTTCCACAGCCTCAATGGGATCCGCTTGGGCCTCACCGGGGTTGGGGCGGCGGTCCGTTGGCACCAGCTGCTGTTGCGGTCGCTCATGGCTCTGGCGGTGGTTCTGTTTCTGGTCGCGGGGCTTCTCTGGAGCATCCGGGGATGAGGGCCGGATTTGGGGTCGAAAAGAGGTCGACCCTCAGCTGGCTCTGGCAGGCTGCGACCGGGGTGCTCCTGCTGCCGTTGCTGGCGCTCCACATCATCGCCAACCACTTCGTGGTCACCGGCGGCGAGCGCAACTTCGCCGAGGTCGCCTCCTACCTGGGCAATCCCGTGATAAAGGTTCTGGAGGTGCTGTTTCTGGTGGTGGTCACCTCGCATGCGATGCTGGGTGTGCGTTCCATCCTCTTCGACATGGGGGTGCCCCGGCGCTCGCGCCCGGCCGTGAGCTGGGCTGTCACCGCCTTGGGTGTGGTCACCGTGGCCTATGGGATCTGGCTGACGATAACGATCAGCCGCTGACCCCGCGCCGGCCTGCTCATTGGGTCCGGTCGGCCGGAACCGCGGCCGAGTCTCGCCGTTCTCCCGCCGCCGCCATGGCCAGCAACTCGTCGGGTGCCAGGTACTGCTTATGGACCAGGTCCAACCCACGGTATTTCAGCTCCAACAGCCCCCCCTTGGCGCACTGAAGGCGGTGCAGCGCCCAGGGCGGCCGGTGGTCGACCGTCGCCCAGAACGCCTGGATGGGGTCCCCGTGACTGATGCAGATGAAGGCTTCTCCCGGGTGGGCAGCGAGGCCCTCTTGGATGGCGGTCCTCACTCGCCGGTACATGGCGGGCATGCTTTCGTCGCCCGGGGCCAGCCCCGGCCACAACATGTGGATAATCCATTTGGGGCGCCGCCAGATGATGTCCTGGTAGCGAGTCCCCTGCAGATAGCGGCCGAACTCCGCCTCCACCAGGTTGAGGCGGAGCTGGAGGGGGAGGGGAGGTTGGAAGCTCTCCTCGATCAGGGAGGCGGTCTCCTGCGCCCGCTGCAGAGGGCTGGCGTAGATCGCCCGAACTGGACGCGCGCTTAAGAAACTTGCCAGGGCGCGCCCCTGGAGGCGCCCCTTCTCGCTCAGACCGAAGTTGGGGAGGTGGCCGTAGATCACCCGGTTGGGGTTCTCGACGTCGCAGTGCCGCACCAAATAGCAGGTGGTGAGGGCATGGTCGTCGGTTATGGGCACGACTTCAATTCTAATCTCGGCAGGGAAGGCGAGATCCCTTCCTGCTAAGCCCCGACCGCTTGGGCCGCTACCTGGGCGGCTGGCACAGCCATCGGTTGGCCCGCGACTGGACGCCTGGACGCGTCACAATGGCGACCGTCCCGCCCCCTTAGCTCAGTGGATTAGAGCGGCGCCCTTCTAAGGCGACGGTCGGTGGTTCGAATCCACCAGGGGGTACGCCCGCCAGGCGCGAGCTGGCGGGTTATTGGGAGGAGCCCGGCCCCACGGCGCCGGCCGGAGGCAAGGCGGTGGCAGGTCCGCGGCGAACCCGCGGCAGGTGTGGTCGCAGAGTAGGGAGGATCGAGTGGGTCAAGACTCATCAACCGCGAAGGTGGCCACGAGGGCGCCGGGGCCGACCTTGCCGGCTGGCCTGAGGCTGGATGGGACGCGCCCCCTTACCCTGCAGGCGACGCAGGCCGGTCTGCGACTCCTGGTGCGCCTTTGCGCGGCACCGGGGAGCAGCATTGAGGGCCTGGACCTGGTTCCCGCAACCGGCCCGCTGTTGGTCTGCTCCAGCCACCTGTCCAACTTCGACCCCCTCGTGTTCGGGGCCTGGTTCCCCCGCGTGATGCACGCCATGGCCAAGGCCGAGATGTTCCGGAACCCTCTCTTGCGCGCCTACCTCGACCGGTGTAACTGCTTTCCCGTGCGTCGCGGAGCGCCTGACCGGCAGGCGATCCGGGCTGCTCTGGCGGTAGTTCAATCCGGGGGCGCATTGGTGCTGTTCCCCGAGGGCCACCGCAGCTACGGACAGGGGCTGCTCCCGTTTGAGTCCGGAGCTGGCTATCTGGCTCTCAAGTCTGGAGTGCCGGTCATCCCGTGCGCGGTTTGGGGCACAGAGCATGTTCTCCCCAGGGGTTCCCTGCTTCCCCGCAGGGCCCCCATCCACCTTCGGGTTGGGGAGCCATTCAGACCGGCCGCAGGGACACCGGAGGAGGCGAGCCGACAGATCCGTCGCCAGGTGGCGGTGCTGTTGCCACCGGCCTATCGTGGTTCAGCTGACTGAGACCAGCGTGATCGTGAAGATCAAGGTCGAGTTGACCGGGATCTTGGGGCTGGGGGTCTGGCAGCCATATCCTAGGGCTGGGGGGATCACCAGCTCGCGGACCCCTCCCACCCGCATCCCCGGGATCCCCTCGACCCAGCCTTGGATGACTTTGCCGGCTGCGATGGTGAGTGAGATTGGCTTGCCGGCGTTGTCGGCCTTGCTGCTGTCGAAGACGGTGCCGTTGGCGAGGGTGCCGACGTAGCTCACGCCCACCGTCGAGCCCACCACAGCCGCCGCGCCGCTGCCAGCTTTGATGTCCTTGACCTGGAGGTTGCCGGCCAGGGTGCGAGCCCCGGCAAGGGTGTAATCAGCCTTGGTGGCCGGGTTGACGCAGCCGCTTGGAGAGCTGCTCGGAGACGGGGTGGCCGCGCTGACCGGCTTGCTCGAGGGCGTCGGCGCGGCGACTCCAGACTGGAAGGACGCCCCACACGAGGCCAGCATGAGGCTGAGCCCGAGTGCCGCGAGGAGGCCGCCGGAGGTGGCCAGGTGGGATCTGCTGGAGCTCAATTAACCATCTCCTGATGATCGAGGCGTCAACTGTCACGGCTCTCTGACGGCACCGCTCGGGAAGGTCGCTGCGGGCCCGTCGCCGCGGTCACTGTAACCGACGGAGCGGCGCGCACCCTCCGGACAACTGGTCGCCCGCCCCCTCAGCTGCGATGGTGGCCGTTGCTGGCCGGGCAGACATGGCCGCCAGGGTCGATAGGGAGGTGGCAGAGGGGGCAGATCGGGCGGCCCCCAGCCACCACAAGCAGGCAGCGCTCGCCCAGCCGCCGGATCTGGGCGATGGAGGCCACCAGGCGAGCTGCCCGCAGGTGCTCCGCGTCGGCCAGGTCCTCGTCGTCTGCGAGCAGCGCGGAGGACCGCTCTTCCAACACCAGGGCGCCGCTGGTCCCGTCCTCATCCAGGGAGAGCTGGATGCTCCCCACCAGCCAGCCCGGGGTGCCAGTTGGGCCGTGGACTGGCTCCGGTGCCGACCTGGCCGGTGCCTCCGTGGGGTCCAGTATGGTCAGGATCTGGGTGCCGAGCTCCTGGAGCTGGACCTTCTCGGCCAGCAGGGTGCAGTGCTCGCCCCCTCGGCTCGCCTCCAGGAAGAAGGTCCGCTGGCCGGGCGGGCCATCAACTCCCACCGTGATCACGTCAGCCGGGTCAAAGTCGATCTCGAATGGGTCCATCGCCTAATTGTGGCGGGTCAAGGCACCGCCGGGCTCAGTGATCGCGGAGTGGGCCGCGGTTCTCGGCGGCCCGTTCGATGTGGGCGGCCGCATTGACGATCCCCAGGTGGGTGAAGGCCTGGGGGAAGTTGCCCAGCAGCTCGCCGGTCTTGGGGTCGAGCTCCTCCGAGAACAGGCCCAGGTCATTGCCGTGAGCGGCGAGGTGCTCGAAGAGGTCGCGGGCCGGCCCCAACTGGCGCTGCATGGCGAGGTTGTTAACCAACCAGAACGAGCACAGCAGAAAGGTGCCTTCGCTGGTGCCGAGGCCGTCATCCCGGCGGTAGCGATACACGAAGCCGTTCTCGTCGGTCAGCTCGCGCTGGATCGTCTGGACGGTGCTGCGGACGCGCGGATCCATCGCCGGCAGGAAGTTCATCATCGGGATCATGAGGGCGGTGGCGTCGAGGGCATCCTGGTCCAGAATCTGACGGAAAGAGGCCAGCTTGTCGCTCCAGCCCCGAGTCAGGATGGTGTGCCGGATCTGCTCTCGGGTCCAGATCCATTCATCGCGACGGGGATTCTCCAGGCGGAGCGCATCAGCCAGCTTGAGGCCGCGATCCATGGCCACCCAGCAGAGCAGCTTGCTGTAGAGGAACTGCTGCACTCCGCCCCGGACCTCCCAGATCCCGTTGTCGGGGCGCTCCCAGCTCTTGGCCACATGCTCCAGCATGTTGATCAGGCTTTCTCGCAGACCGCTGGCCTCCGCCTCCCCATAGCGGAAGTGGAGGTAGGCCGAGTCCATCGCCTCCCCGTAAATGTCGAGCTGGAGTTGGTGGGCCGCACCGTTGCCCACCCGGACCGGCCGGGAGCCCCGGTACCCCTCCAGGTGGCTGAGCTCGCGCTCGGGGAGGTGGGTCCGGCCGTCAATGCCGTACATGGTCTGCCAGTCGCGGGGATGCTGCTGATGCACCTGGCCGAGCCAGCTCATGAAGCCGGCCGCCTCCTGGTGGTAGCCGAGCAGCTGAAGGGCGTAGATGAGAAACGATGAGTCGCGCAGCCAGGTGAAGCGGTAGTCCCAGTTGCGCGCGCCCCCAACCCATTCCGGGAGTGAGGTGGTGGGTGCCGCCACGATCGACCCCTCAGGCGCATAGATCAGCAGCTTCAGCGCCAGCGCGCTGCGCAAGACCAGGTCCAGGTAGGGTCCGTCGTAGTTGCACTGCCCGATCCACTCCTCCCAGTAGGCCTGGGTCTCGGCGAGCAGGCGGCTGGGATCGTCGTGGTGGGCGTAGCTGCGGTCGCCGTCGTAACGAAGCACGATCGCCTGGGGGGTTCCACGCTGCAGCTCCAGCCGCTGCACCAGGGTGGTCCCCTCCTGTTCCCATGCGCTGGGCCCGTCGCAGTGAAGGTGGAGCGCGCCCCGCTCCAGTCCCAGGCAGCGGTTGCCGGTGCCAGAAATCGTCACCGCGGGGGAGTGCAGGCCATACTCAAAGCGCGCGTCGAGATGTACTGAGGCCTTGATATCGGCGTCCGGAGCCTCCAGCAAGCGGATCAGGATGTGGTCATGCTCCAGGGTGTGGTGCCGCTCCCGAACCACCATGAAGTCGGTGACCCGGAGTCGGCCGTGGGGGCTGCTGAGGTTGGTTTGCAGGATGTTGGTGCCCGGCAGGTAGCGGCGGCTGTCGGGGATGAAGCCGTCCTCGAGCTCGACCCACATCGACCCGCCCTTGTCGGCGTCGAGCAGACGGCCGAAGATGGAAGGGCTGTCGAAGCGCGGTACGCACATCCAGTCAATCGAGCCCATCCGGCTGATGAGGGCGGCGCTGTGGAGATCGCCGATCATGCCGTAGTCGCTGATTGGCAGGTAGCGAGGCCGGTCCATGTTCGATTCCCTCCTCGGCGAATTTAGCTGGGAGATCCATCTGGGATCATGACGCTTTCGCCGGTCGGGTGCCGGCCCTCCCGCCTGCGGGCCGTGGTCAGGTCCCGGTCGTTTCCCCGGGCGGCGGTGGCCCTGGCCGAAGTCCGGACCGCTCGAGGCCAGCGCCAGGGTCAGCTTGGGAGCTGGTCTGCGCCAGCGCGCAGCGCGGGTGATACCGCCAGTCGTCGCGCTCGGGCGGCGGGCGCGGCTTTCACGGGGCGGAGCGGGAGGGATTCGAACCCTCGAAGGAGTTGCCCCCTTACGGCATTTCCAGTGCCGCGCCCTCGGCCAACTAGGCGACCGCTCCCGGCTCGATTCTAAGGGTCGAACCGAGCCAGGCCGGCGGATTGGCCGGCGAAGTGGCGCCGTGGGTGTCAAGCTAACCCCATGATTGAGTCAGTGAGTCCAGCTCTCCTGCTCGACCTGGACGGCACGCTTGTGGACAGCGTCTGCCGGCCCGTGGTCGCCCGGCCGGAGGCCCTGGAGAGAGCCGGGATCGACCTCTGCATTTGGAAGATCCACCGGCGGGTCGGGATGAGGGGGTGCCTGTTCGCGACCGCACTGGTGGGCGAGATCGGCCGGGAGCTGACCGCAGTCCAGGAGGAGTCGATTAGGAGAGACCACGACCAGTCCTTCCAGCGCCTGTCTCGGGATGTGCAACCGCTGCCCGCTGCGCTGGAGCGGCTCTCGGCCGAGGGGACTCCGTGGGCGATCGCCACCAGCGGCACCATGGCGACCGCGCGGGCCAGCCTCGAGCAGCTGAGAATCCCAGCAGGCGTGCCCGTCATCACGCACGCTCAGGTCTCCTTCGCCAAGCCCAACCCGGATCTCGGCCTCGCCGCCGCCGCCCAGCTCAAGGTGAGCATCGCAGACGCCATCGTGGTCGGGGACAGCACGGGGGACATCCTGGCCGCCCGGAGGGCCAGGGCCCTGGGGATTGGGCTGCTCTCCGGCGGCTACGGCCGCGAAGAGCTGGAAACAGTCGGAGCCTTTCGCGTCTACGACGATCCTGCCGACCTCTTACGCCATCTCTACGAGCTGGGGATACGCGGCGGTCGGCGACCGTGAGCGGAAGGGGCGGAGAGGGCGGGATTCGAACCCGCGGTGGCGGTGAAGCCACACCGCTTTTCGAGAGCGGCACCTTAAACCACTCGGACACCTCTCCAGGTCCCAGGCGAGAGTCTATTCTCCACTCTCCGGACCGCCCCGGGGCGCCCCCAGATGACCGCCGCCCGGAGCCGGCGGGCGTACCTGGGGGGGATTGGGCAGAGGTCGGCTGCCGCCGTCGAGAAGCGGCTGTGAACCGTCGTCTTTACCTCGGTCCCCTGGTCGGGCTGTTCTTGGCCGTGGGAATCGCCGGATGCGCCGCCGGGACGGGGCCCGCAGCTTCCCCGCGGCCGGCTCGAACGGCCGGGAGGGCGCAGCTCTTGGTCGAGAACGGCTCGGAGTCGCTGTACGTCTCCGGTGCCAACCTGGGCTCCGCCCTGTACAGGGCCATCCCAGCCGGCGCGGTCAGCGTGACGGCTTCCCCTAATGGCCAGGTCGAGGTCCGCCGGGGTCGGACTGGGCAAGGGGCCACCCGGATCGCCATCGAGCTGAGTCAGAGTGTGACCTGGACCATCACGGTTCGCGGCGGAACGACCACCTGCACCCTGGACCTGGCCGGCCTCCGCCTCGGCGGGCTCATCGTGAGTGGGGGCGCCGAGACAATGAGACTGAATTTGCCTCCACCGCACGGCCGGGTTGACGTGATCGTGAGCGGCGGCGCCACCCACCTGGTCATCGCCGCTCCGAGTGGGGCCGCGATGCGGGTGGTCGCGGCAGCGGGGATCGCCGTCGTCCGGGCCTCCGGCGCAGGGATGGTGCTGGCCGACAACTCCCACCTGATCACCTATGGGAGCTACGCGGGCGCCGCCAACTCTTACTCGGTCGAGCTCAAGGCGGGCGCAGCGACTCTCACTTTGAGCGAGCCCTGAGAGCGAGGGCGGACCGGCGCCCGGATCCGTTAGAGCGGGACGCCCAGCCCGGACTCACAGGCCTCGTCCGCGCAAGTCTTGAAAGAAGCGCTGCAGCAAGTGCGCGGAGCGATCAGCCAGGCAGCCGGCCTCGACCTCGGGGTGGTGGTTCCCCGAGCTGCTGCCGAGGACCTGGTAGACGCTACGGAAGGCGCCCTTGCGCGGGTCGTCGG
>Ga0307373_10003880_pt1 | contig 25542 bp, 21 predicted proteins | sample OX2MG_FD_202534 | JGI IMG/M metagenome (GOLD analysis project Ga0307373, IMG submission 202534) | Soil microbial communities from Risofladan, Vaasa, Finland - OX-2 | ecosystem: Environmental > Terrestrial > Soil > Coastal area > Acid sulfate soil | place: Finland: Risofladan, Vaasa | collected...
TATTTCGGCCACAGCGTAGCGGTCTCCGGCAACATCGCGGTGGTCGGGGCCTACAACAAAACCGTCGGCAGTAACGCTAACCAGGGCGCGGCCTATGTCTTCGACATCTCGAACCCGGCCGCGCCCGTGCAGAAAGCGGAACTCACTGCCTCCGACGGCGCGGCGAGCGACCATTTCGGCAACAGCGTTGCGGTCTCCGGCAATATCGCGGTGGTCGGGGCCACCAACAAAAGCGCCGTGGGCGCGGCCTATGTCTTCGACATCGCCAACCCGTCTTCCCCCGTGCAGAAAGCGGAACTCAGCGCCGGCAATAGTGGTGACAGTTTCGGCAACGCCGTTGCGCTCTACTATGGCGACACGGCGCTGGTTGGGGCTGTGGGCGCGGACGGCGTGGGCGCGGCGTATATCTACGGGACCGTCTGCTCCAACCCCACGGGCGGGGCGGGCGACATCAGGTACGATCACGATCACCACGTGATGATCTATTGCGATGGAAAGACTTGGCAGGCGATGGGTCCGGTGCCCGGCGCGGGCGGGAGCGGTTGCTCGAACCCGGCAGACCCTGAGGATGTGATCATCTACAACGCCGACTATCACGCCATGCAATATTGCGACGGCACCAACTGGGTACGGATAGGCGGTACGCACGCCGCGCCGGAAGGCGGCCTCGTGGGGTGGTGGAAGCTGGATGACGGCTCTTCCGGCACCGCGCCGACGACGGCGGCGGATTCGTCGGGGAACGGGAATAACGGCACGACGCAGGGTTCTCCGACCTGGACCTCCAGCGGCAAAATCGGCAACGCACTGACGTTTAACGGGTCCAACCAGTATATAAGCGTACCCTATGCGTCCTCGCTTAATATTTCGGGTTCATGGAGCGTCTCAAGCTGGGTCAAGCTAGCGTCCACTCCGGGCAGCGGTAATGTCGCCAAAATAATCGGCAGAGACGACAGCAGCGCCAATGCAAACTATTATATTGCCGCCGATAACAACGCTCTCTGTACCTCCGGCCTTGCGTGGAAGGTCGGCTTCGACGACTCGGGCGGCACCGGTCACGATGTCTGTTATTACACAACGATTACCACCGGCACCTGGTACTTCATTGCCGGAACGTGGGACGGCACGACACTGACCTTGTATGTGAACGGCGTTTCCGCTGCCACCGGTACGCCGGGCGCTGTCCCGACGACAAACAACGGCGGCGATCTTGAACTGGGTAACGAATTCAGCAATACGTTTTACCTGAATGGCACCATCGACGACGCCCGCGTCTATAACCGCGCGCTGAGCGCTTCGGAAGTCTGGGATTTGTATCTGGCGACGGGCGGGACTTAAGCCCGCAATTTTCCTTCCTTCGCCTCAAGCAACTCCTGCAGGCGAGGGAAGGGGGCTCTGCCATTCGCACCCATTGCATAGTTGCTTCTGCCTCTAATTTTTCCCGATTCTCTAATTGCGGATATAACGCCAAGATAAATTCGTAGCACCTTTCTCATCGACAATGGCCCGATTTTCGGTGCGAAGACCACGGCCCTGCCTGATCTCACCTTCCCAATGTCGCCAAGCCGAATTGCTGCGCCGCAGCAAAGAATCTTGTTGACATAAACATGATATATGTATATCAATAATCACAAGTATTGCACTGACGTTTGTAAATGGTTAACAGCAATTCGGAAGGAGACGATCATGGGTACCACGTGGTTTGATGATGGGCTTGGCCCCGATAAATGCGGATCGAACGACAGAATCGCACTGAAAAGAGAGTTTGAAGAAATGGCTGCCGAAGTTTTGCGTGGGCTCAGCAAGATGGAAACGATCATCGGGCAAGGACGTTCCGGGAAGTTGGGGCCCTGTGCTTTCAACGGAGCTCTTGTCGTAGAAAAGGATATTGAGGAGGCACGGAAGGCTGTGAAAAAGGCCCAGAACACATTCTCGGCAGGGTTGGAAGGCTTCACCGAATCCGAGGCCATTAAGCGTGCGGGCCGCCTGTGGAAGGGGCCGCACCCTCCTAAGTAAAGGCTTTTTTCGCAGCATAGCGCGGGCAGGGGAGCACACAGAAGGAAACCGGATATGACGAAGAAGAAAACACTGGCCGCCGTTTTCGCGCTTGCCGCAACTCTTACCCTTGGTGCTGGTGCCGGCTACAAGATCGGCCGCACCGCTGCCACCAATAATGACAATGCACCCCTCATTGGCAGCGTCATGCAGGATGGCACGATCTACGCCGGGATTTCACCGGACATTCATAAACCCATGTACGCGACAACCCAGGACGCGCCAGGGCTTTACTCTTTAAACAACGCCGTCGCTTATTGCTCGGCGCTGCAAGAGAACGGCCGCCATGACTTCCACGCGCCGAGCGAAGGCGAACTGGATGTGCTGTATCAAAACCGCGACAAGGGCAGGCTGAAGGGGACATTCAACGAAACCGGCTCGTATCCCGCCGGGTGGTACGGGTCGTCCTCGCCCGACGGCAGCGAGGGCTACGGCGGGTGGGCGCAGAGCTTCAGAAACGGAAAACAGCGCGACTTCATCATCTTCAACCGCTCGTCCCTGCGCTGTGTTCGGTGAGCCGCGCCCGGAGATGAAACAAACAGGGGTTTACGATGTTCGGTAAAAAACAAAACAAGGCAGAAAAACCCCCCGCCCTGTACAGCGAAGCGGTGAGCGACCCGCGCATCAAAAACGCGGTACTGGCGCTGGCCGACGGTGGCCATGACCGTTTCCGCACTGGGGCGTTCACGTGGTCGGGTGCCATGCAGCTCTGGCTGGAAGCGGTAAAAGACAGGCAAACGGGCCTGTGGACCGTCAACCGGCACGAGCGTATGGGGCCGACCCTGCACAGGCAAAAACCTGTCATGACCGCCGTGCGCTTCTTCGACGCGCTGCATTATTGCGGCCGCTTCGAAAGCGGGGAGGAATATGCGGTGCGCGACGAAACGGCGGAGGACAAGGACATCGCGCATTACCGGGACGCGGCGGAGGCCGCCGATATCCCGCTCGACCGCGACGGGCTGCCGCACCCGGCAGTGAACGGCGAGATTCTCACCGGGGAAACAACCGATTTCGACGACCATGCCTATGAAGTGGCAAAGCGTACAATCAACGTGGCCCTGCCCACGCCGGTGCCTGCCGCCGTGGAAATGTGCGCGCTTGAAAAGGCCCTGACCGGCATTGAAAAACTGCCCTCAGACGCCAAAACGCCGCCCGGCGCAAACCCGGAAGAGAAGAAAGAAGAACAACCGGCAAAAAAGAAAAAGCACGTCAAAAGAACCGACAGGCTCGCCGATAAATTCCAGTACGCGCTCGAAGCTGCCGAAGACCTGAACCTCATCACCGGCATGGCGGTACAGGAGGAGTTTGGAAATGTTACCAATTATGTAGACGGGTACGTAGCGAAAGGCACGCCAATGCTGGCGGCGGCCACCACTTCCGGGGTCGCGGGAGCGGTATTGACCCAGGCCGCCAGCATCGGCGCGTTCATCGCGGCGGGCGGATTACCGTTGGTGCTCATGGCGGGGGGCCTGACTCTTGCAATCGGCGGGATTGGCATGGTTGCACGTGGGCTTGTTATTGACGATTCAGACCACCAGTTCTCCATCCGCGACAACAAACTCCGCAAGGCCATCGGGAAACTTCCCGAGGGCGCGGATAAAAGCCGGTTGCAAGAGTTTGAAAAAGCGGCGCGCTCTGTCTTCAACCTCGAAAAAGCGGTCCATTACAGCGTGCTGCGCAAGAACGGGAAAAAGGGCCCTTCGGAAATGCAAATCCACAAGCTGGTTATGGAAGCCGCCCGCATCGCCGGATCTTCAGATGCGGACAGCCGCCGGCTCGCGGACGCCTATAAAGAAGGCCTCTACGGGGAGGCCGCCTCCTTCTGGTGCGATCTGGATGATGATTTCAAGGCCCTCAAAACCCGCCTCGGCCAGACCATCGACCGGCTGGAAGCGGGCGGCGCTGATCTGGAGCCTCCCGCCATCGGCGACGAAATGGAGGACGGCACGATCTATGCGGGGATTTCCCCCGACACAGGCAAGGCGATGTATGCGACGCCCAGGGACGCCTCAGGGGTTTATGATTTCAACGAAGCCGCGAAGTATGCGTCAAAACTCGATGCTCACGGCCACAAGGACTGGCGGCTGCCGACGAAGAACGAGTTGAACGTGCTGTATCAAAACCGGGACAAGGGCAAGCTGAAGGGGACGTTTAACGAAACCGGCTCGTATCCCGCCGGGTGGTACTGGTCGTCCTCGCAGACTTACTACAACGGTGCGTGGGCCCAGCGCTTCAGCGACGGGGTCCAGCACAGCAACGGCAGGTACGGCGGTTCGTCCCTGCGCTGTGTCCGGTGAGCCGCGCCCGGAGATTTATCACGCCGCAGCGTGAGCGGAGGCGGGTGAATCATTCAATAATTTAATCATTTCGTGGCCGGGCCCGCGCGTGAAGACGCGCTTCTAAAAAGAGTTGCCCCGCAAAGCGGGGCAGCGCGGCCACGAAGAAAACAGGATGGGTTGTGACTTTTGTGGTCTACGGGAATTGAAAGGAAGTCGCCATGGCATGGTTTAGCAAGAAGAGAGCGGAGGAACCTGCACCGGCAGACCCCGCCGCCATCCTGAAAGGCCGTTTCAAAGAAGCGGTTCATGGAGATTTCTTTCGTACCGTCGCCTATGCGATCCCCGGCGACCCTCAGCAGGAAAAAAGTGAATGGCTGGAGGCCCGCCGCGCGGATTACGGTCCTGGCTGGCAGGTTCTGCGAATGACCCGGATCTCCCTTGACAGCGCGGACACACCCCTAATCCAGCAGGATATTCTTTCAAAGGGCCAGACCCTGACTTTCTATGATGCCGTCGAATCCCTCGCGAAATACGAGGCAACCCAGCTTTCCCTGGGCTATGTGCGGCGCAAGGAAGCCCAGGCCATGTTTGCGCCCCACACCTATGTCAGGACCTTCGCCGAGGAAGAGGGGATCGTCTTTGATGTCGATGGCGTGCCGCACCCTACCAGGCCCGACGGCCGCATTCCTGGCAACGGCTTTTTCCCCGCAGACGCCTACGAGAAGGCGAGGCTGGCCAGCGAACGCAACAAGACCCGTCTTCCTCGCAGACCACCAACAACAATCGGCGCCCCTGCAATCGGCGACGAAATGGAGGACGGCACGATCTATGCGGGGATTTCCCCCGACACAGGCAAGGCGATGTATGCGACGCCTGCAGATGCGCCGACGACGTTTAAGTTTAAAAAAGCCGCCAAGTACGCGAAAAAACTCGACGCGCACGGCCACAAGGACTGGCGCGTGCCGACGAAGAATGAACTGAACGTGCTGTATCAAAACCGCGACAAGGGCAAGCTGAAGGGGACGTTCAACGAAACGGGCTCGGATCCCGCCGGGTGGTACTGGTCGTCCTCGCAGGCCTACGGCAGTGCGTGGGACCAGCGCTTCAGCGACGGGAACCAGTACTACTACGGCAGGTACGACTATTCGTCCCTGCGCTGTGTTCGGTGAGCTGCGCCCGGAGATGAATTATTCAGTCATTTAATCATTTCGTGGCCGTGCTGAGCCGCGTCCACGGAGATTTTTTAGGGGCGAGGCTGTAAAAAAACTATGGCGCAATACCAGCATTTGCCTATTTATAAACAGACCTACGATATTTTGCTGCGGACGATGACCGCGGTCGGGAGGAAGGAGCAGCCATGCAATGGGTCAAACAATGCACGCTCATTCTTGGCGTCTTAACGACCTTTGCACTACTGATACCTGCATTAACTTGGGCGGCGCATACAAATGAGTCTGCTAATCAGTTAAGTTTTACATCCCAGTGCCCCTTGTTTTTAAAACAAGCCGATGATTTTGCCCATGAATGCCTTGCGAACGCGCGCAAGCAGACGCGATATTGGCATCCTGATTTTATGATTGGTAGTCCTGCGATAAAAGAAACCGCCAGCGCTTATTTTGGCAAAGCACTGCCGGGATCGCATTTTGCTCTCGGGTGTACGCTTGCCAGCGATCATACATTGAATGTTGTGGGGATTTATTATTCCACAAACAGTAATAATTTTAAGATCGCCAATACGGCGCCACTGAATTTTATCGATTTCAATGGAAACGTTAGAGTTTCAGTCGATGGAAAAGTTACGAACTTTGTAATGCTTCGTCAGCTTGGCACTGACTTCATTCCGCTTCACTTCCCTTCCGGCGCAATCAAGAACTGTGAAGACCCGCGGCTTCCGGATGGAGAACTTCGTGGCCAATACAGTACTGGATGGGTTACTGAGAGTGAAAGTCATGACCAGCTTATGCTTAAGATTTGTCAAGGATCGCCCGGCGGCATTAACTGCCACACAGCCCCCTACATCGACGCCTTTCCGAGCGCTGATCACAGGATCATCTTTCAAGGACTTGCTTTTAAGTGGATTGTCACATCTGGCGGCGATTTGCTGATTAACAAAGATTACTATACGAGAATTTGCTCTCCGAACGGCAACCGGCACGCGGACAACACAGACATCATTCATGAAGCCTGTGACCCTATGGCGCAAATTGAAATTACTAGGCCCAGGACTCACTGACTGTTCTGATTCACGCGCCCGACCTTCATGCCGCGCAGAAGATAGGCATGAATCCGCTCCCGCCCGCCAAATCCGACTACGATCCGGGGACCGTGGAATCGCCCCACAAGCCCGGCTATACGGGCGGCCCTCAGGCGACCTTGCCGCCCATTTCCGGGTGGTGGCGGCATCCGGCAGTAGATCGCCCGCGCCAACCTGTACGTGAAGCCCCATGCACGAGATAAGGATGGCCCATCACGCGGGGTGGACCGTTATCGCCCGTTGCCTGACATCGGTATTCCTCATCCTTACCGCAGCGCGGCGGACGAGCACGGACTCTGATCTGCGATGATTCGCCGCAGGAATTGCTGCACCGCAGCAACGATTTTTCTTGTCATAAGCAAGGAATCTCTCTACGGTGAATTTGCATACTAAAACTTGGTGAAACTCTTGAAGAAGGAATGCGGTGATGGGTACGGGTGTGCGCGAAGGAATTCAGGTCGCGGTTGAGAAAGACTTGAGCACAGTAACAATCGGTACGGCGAGGGTTGAAGTCAGTTCCGATGGGAAGAAAGTGACGGCCTATACGGAGGACGGCGTTGAAACGAAGGCTGCCTCCCCCGGCGATACAGGCGCGAAGGCTACGCAAATCAGCATCAGCCCGGATTTCAACACGGTCGTCCTGAATGGCGCGACCATCGAACGGGCGGCGGACGGCCACCTTGTGATTTCCACCTCTGGCACCGTCATCACCAAGCCTGCCGCTGCCAACGACAGCGCCTCAAAAGAGAAAATCGCGCCCGAAGCAGGCGACGAGATGGAAGACGGAACGATCTACGCCGGTATTTCTCCCGACACCGACAAGGCGATGTACGCGACGCCCAGAGATGCGCCGGGAAAGTACACTTTCAACAAAGCCGCGAAATACGCGAAAGAACTCGACGCGCACGGCCATAAGGACTGGCGGGTGCCGACAAAGAACGAGCTGAACGTGCTCTATCAAAACCGCGACAAGGGCAAGCTGAAGGAGACATTTAACGAAACGGGCTCGCATCCCGCCGGGTGGTACTGGTCGTCCTCGCAGGCTAACAGCAACGGTGCGTGGGTCCAGCGCTTCAGCGACGGGAGCCAGGCCAGCGACTTCAGGTACAACTATTCCTCCCTGCGCTGTGTCCGGTGAGCCGCGCCCGGAGATTTGTCACGCCGTAGCGTGAGCGGAGGCGGGTGAATCATTCAATAATTTAACTATTTCGTCCCCTCAAGGCGCATCTCCCCCACCATCACACTTTTCCAGCACATGCCGCCACCAACGGCACCTGCCCCCCCGCACTTTTTTCCTTTCTCGTGGGCTCCGCAAGTGGGGCGTCCCCCTTGCGCGCCGGGCCTTCCGCCACGCACCAACAACGAATTGACTCCATTTCATATTCTCCAGCCCGGTCTTGCATTTGCGTGCCCGCGTTTCCACCCGCGCCGCCTTGCATTTGCGTGCCTGCCTCCGTCACAGTCCTTCTTGCGTTTGCGTGACTCCCCGGCTTCGGCCTGCTATGCCTTTTTTCATGACCGAACGCTCGCCGCCCGCATCCGAAAAACCGCCCCTGCACTGTCCGCATTGCGGCAGCTCCGATACAGCACTCAAAGAAACGCGCACCAGGAAATACGGAGCCGCCAGCCTGTACCGCTGCCGGGCATGCGGCAAACGTTTCACGCCCGGTTCCCGAGGCACGCGCGGCAAGACTTATCCTGCTACTGAAATCATCGACGCCCTGACTGCTTACAATCGCGGCTACTCTCTCGAAGAAGTCAGCCGCAGACTCTCATCGCGCTACGGCCACAAGGTCAATCCATCCACGATTTCCCGCTGGCTCGCCAACCATGAGCACATTGCCACATACCGGCGTCTGCGCGAAAAGGGCAGGGGCCTTTTCACGCCGCCGCAGATCATCCGCATCATCAAGCTTTATCATGCGCAGGTGTATGAATTCGGTTATCACCGCGCCAAGCTGGCTTTTCTGCGCGAGGGCGCGCTTGACGAGCGCCGTGTGGGTCAAAAGAAGTTCGCCCCGCTTGCCGATTTTCTTGAAGGCATTCCGAGATCATGTCCGCACGAGCTTTTCAAGAGCGACGAGGCCTTTCGTGCCTCGCGCCTGTCGCGTGACTTCCTGTCCCTCGACCGGATTATCGTCACGGAAAAGACCAATACGGCGACTGACATCGCGGCGATTGTTATCCCAAGCGTTCGCTCCAACCGCGAGCGTCATCCCAAATTGCAGCGTTTCATGCTTGCCAATGATAGCGTGACGGTCGCGGTGGAGATTCCGATCTGGCTTCATGAACAGGACATCGCGGCCCTTGAGGAAAGCTACCGGCTCACCATAGTTCCGAAGGAATCCACCGATCCGGCGGACCCCGGAGCCGGCCACAGGCCGCGTTTCATCACGGGCCATATTGATTTCCTGCAGGTCCGCAACGGCGCGGTTCATATCCTGGACTACAAACCCGATGCGCGCACCAACAAGCCGTTCGCGCAACTGACGATCTATGCGCTTGCACTCACGCGGCTTGTCCCGGAACTAAAACTGTTCGATATCAAGTGTGCCTGGTTCAACGAAAACTGCTACAATGAATTCTTCCCACGGCTCTTGCTGCCGCGCCCAACGAGAAACGCCTCACAAGCGTCATAAAAATCCCCTACCCCGAGCCATAGGAATATATTCCCATATGCTTTATTATCACACTGGAGTTTCTTGCCAGAATCTGTCCCCTATCACGGACCTGAAGGCATAGACAAAACGCTCGTTAGCGTTCCTCACGGAGTGCTGAAGTCTGGCTTGGGCGCACATCAAATAGGGAACTGGATCAGGGAATATTCAAGATTATATTCTCTGGTGGTCTGTAAAGACCGGACTGGATCACACGGTTCCGAAATCCTGCCACCTTAATCTCGGCCTTTAGCGTTTCGGCGTCTTCCCTCAGCAAGCGGGGATCAAGCACGACTTCCCGGATAAGCGCGTTTGGATCGATGGGATAACTAAAAACACCATTTGGTGCATTTGCGTTCTGGTTGAAATAGATCAGTCTCACTTCGCGCTCGGGCCTGAACGCGTATCGTTTTATCAACAAGGTCTGTGCGATGCCGATGCCGGTGCTGTCCAGAATATTGACCTTCTCCAGGGCATCTTTAATTTTGGCTTTCGTGAGATATTGCACCTTTCCAATGAAGCATGAAACGTCCCGGAATTCTCCAGCGTGGGCATAAAGAGAATTGAACAGGGTAGGAATCGTTGTTTTCAATTTCACGCCTCGCTTGTCGACAAAGGGCGAATACATCCTCCACATGGCGTCGGTTTCTACGTGGAGCGACCAGCATTGGCCATACAGCGAGTCACGAAACCCGATGCTTCCTACCTTCCCGTCTCCAGTGCGGATTGTGCCGTTAAGGATGAAGTTTTCGAATGGATCGTCCCACTTGGCCGGGAGCACGAGCGCGTTTTTTCGTTCCGCGAGCATTTGAAGAAAGCGCTCGTAAGACATCACGCGGTATATGTTTCTGCTGTCCTCCCCGACCCGAAAATTGAGAAAGTTGTTCCGCAATGTTTTCCTCGCCAAAGAAGACTGTGTCTTAGCACCCGAATGCCATCCATCCTCGCAGCCCGCCCGATCTGGTCCCATGGAGCATTAAAATCAAGTGATAAGAATACTCATGCATTCTGCGGTTCATTCTTAGGGCAGGAGCGAAGGGGCAACTTCATCGAACAAACTACTGAGCTCAGAATCAATCTCGTACGTGTGGTCGGTTAGCCCGACGAGCCTGTCATCCCACACTTCCAAAGCCAATAAGAGAATGGCGCGCGCGCTCTCCCTGTGAATTCGATCTTCAGGGCAGATGAATTTCCCCCCCACATTGTCAGCGTAGAGGGCCGACTCCCGAAGTTTAAGAAGCTCGCCAGACTCTGCCATATCCAGAAGTTCTCGAACGCGATCTTCCCCAATAACCTTTGGCAATCGGCTGCCAATGGCAATTACTTCCTGCAATGCGATGGAATGCTTCGCTTTGTGATTGAAGAGCAAATCTTCGTGTCGCCGTGCTGCAGGTGCTGTACGCTCGGCTTCGCGATAGAGCGCAATTTCTAGTTTGGCGATCTCCTCGATCGCCGTAATGGACAAGAACAGCGAAGTGGCAAACGAGCCGGAAGAGTAGAGTTTATACGAATCTTGCAGAAGACTACACACATGGTCACAGCCGCGATTGAATTCATCTTTCGTAAACTCACTGGAAAAGAGAATCTTGCCCTTGGCTGTCGCTTCAATCGCGAGTTCCATCTTTCTTTTTCCAGCAACCTCATCAACAGCCACTGATTCTTCTCCTTCGTTACAAGTTAAAGAAGCCCATTCCATGCCCCTGCAAGCGGGACATACTCCGTCAGAAACCGTAGAGGATCGTCGCCAAATCTGAATCCTTCAGCCCTGGAATTCTTGCCACCAAATCTGCAAGCTACCTCGCGCATTCGCGCCAATATGCTTCCTCTATCATGGACATTCCACCTCAGCGACCACGGCTGCAATTCTACGCCCATGGCAGAAAATAATCAGGCTTATCATCGCTCTGGAGTTATGAGAACAGGCCACCCTAATTCTCCAAAGAACTAGACGTAGAACTTGAGCGGCTGCTTTTCCGCGTCACGGGCCGAGCCCATCGTCAGCACATCGCCTACCTTGTTCGCAAAGCGTATCGTGACCGGCAGTCCATCATTGTAGTTGCAGGCGTTGTAGTTGATCTTGGTAAGGCCCATAATGTCGCCGAGGATTGTCCGCATGTCAGGACGCTCTCCCGTGCTGCGCAGGACAGTGATCGACAGCGGGTTTGGCGTCTCCGGGCCGATGTAGGTGTCCAGCCGGGGCACGAAACCGTTAGTCCACAGCAACGCGCTACGGTCATCGAGCAGAATGGCAGTTCCGCGCATCACCGGGTAATCACCGTCTCGGAACAGCTTGGACTCTCCGCTGGTCGTCTTGATGCGCACGCCGACGACGTTCGTGCCGGCTGGCGCAGCGTCCTTGAAGGCATCCCATTCTTCATCGTTGAACGTCGTCCGACCGTGAATAAAGAACTCTTTGGGCGGCTCGCCGTGCTTGTCCTTAAACGTATCGAGCACCTTGGCAACGAGCTTTTTCGCTTCCGGCGCAGTAAGGTGGAAGTCGAAATCACCGGTTTTCCAGGGGCCGTTCGCACCCCGGAAGACGACCGCGTCTCCCTCATTGAGAAACATTTGTGCTGCGCAGCAGGCGTGCTCCTTCGGGTCGTTCGGGATCATCTTGAAGACAAGTCCGATGTAGCAGACGCCCGGCCTGACGTGCGCCAGCTTCCATGGCGGTTCTGGCTGGGTCTTATAATAAAGCCCGGTCGCCAGATTCCACGCGACCGTCGCCGGGTCTTGTAGCCCGCGGGTCGGATATCCAGACTGGTTCAGGAACTTATCAGGCGCTAACGTTGTCTCGCGGATGAGCTGCGAGGTATGTCCGAGCTTGAGCAGCCGTGCCTTTACCTGCCGGTGGAAATCTGGCACGTCGTCAAAGATGTCCTCATCACTCTGATCAATAACGCCCCGAAGCAGCGGAAGATCAGTTCTTTGCTTCTGACTCTTGGCAAATTCACCCGGTGTCAGATCGAGGCTGGAGCGCCGCGCGAGCGGCTTGCAACGCTTAAAGATGATCTCGGGCAGGACTAACATCCACACATTGACCGTCTTTTCCTCGTTCTTGTCGTGGTGTTCGATCTCATTCACATAGAGATCGACCGCTTTCCTCACAGCCTCGTGTTGGTTCCGGGTGCGGGTGGCTTTATCGAGCGCCTGGGCATCGACTGTGCGCTCGACAAACTCCCCGGGACTGATCAGCAGGCCAAACGCTTCCTCCAATCCCGGGAAATTACAGAGGTGAAGTCGGTGCGGCTTGTCGGTTTTCTTGGGCGGCGGAACGGCAACAAAGCCGCCGAGACCGATGGCCCAATTCCGAAAATACGAAAGTCCGTTCCTCGTCCCGATGACCCCAACTGAAACCTCACGCGTGCGTGGCGGACCAGCCTGTGGGCCGTAGAGGAAAAGGCCGTCCTTGGGATGATCGCACGTTTGGCTGTGGCCGAAAGAAAGCGCAGGCTCCTCGATATGGATAACTTCGAGCGGGTTTTCGGGTAGGTCCATTATTCGTCATCCTCCGAGTCAAGCATGCCCAGCGTCGAAGCGTCGGATTCCTCTGCGTCCTCTTCCATACTGTCCGGCAGCGCGGTTGTGACTGGCGACGTGAAGAGCATCGGTCTGTCATCCAGAGTGATGGCGCACGCGCCCGACAGCGGCACCACGATATTCGGCGACTCGCCCGAAAGCAGTTCCAGAAAAGCCATCAAACGGCCGTGCCAAGCCTTATTGCGCCAGCTCTTGCATATCGTCCGCCGCAGGCGGTGCTGTATATCAGCGTCGTCAAAGATAGCACCTGCCCGATTGCCCGTCAGTTCAGAGAACAGAACGCGCGCTTTCAGTTTGAAGTGTGGAAACGGCCAGAAAAACGGGGTTGCGGATACGCCGTATTGCCAGACCCTCCCGCCGGCCTTGTTCCGCAACATCGAGGAACGGCGCTGGCCCTGTCTGCCCCAAGAAACTCTCTTGCCGAGCGGAACCTGCGCCTCGGTAACGTGGAAACCTGTCTGCGTCGCAAAGGCGTATTCGTAGAGCCCCTTTGAACGGCACAGATTTTCCCAAGCCCGCCCCAACAGTGATGACATTAGGTTTCGCACTTCGCGGGGTCTTATATCGGGCGATCGAGTTCCGGATTCCATCAGATCGAACAGCTTATGCTCCGAATAGATTTCAAACCGTCCGACGTTCGCGAAGTCGCGCTCGATTTCATCGGGTGACCCGAATGAGAAGAAGCCGCGTTTATAGAATTCAGCAGGCAGCGTGCTTTCGCGGCACGCTTTCTCCACCAATGGGTGATTGATTGCCCCCTGCGGGTAGTAGTAGCGGATTGTGTCGGGGGTGCTGGCAACACGCAGCCAATTGGAAGTGAGGACCTCTGGTGCTTTCTCAATCTTGATCGCCAGACGCTTTCTGTAGTTCTCCCAGTTTGAGTTGATCGCCGCCCCGTCCCCGTCGCGCGGTACGTTCTGCTTGTCCAGAGTGTCGAGCAGGTCATGCAGACCGTTAGCCCAGCTTCCTATGAAATCGACCCACTGAAGTTCGCCGATGCCGAACACTTTTTTAAATTTCTCAAGGCGCAGCGGAATGATGAAGCGCGGGTCTTTTAGCTCTTTCACGATGTCCTCAGCGATACCGATTTCCTCCTGAACTCCGTTCTTGTTGAGCGTGGTATCACGGCAGCACAGGAGCATTTTCACTGCCTTGTTTTGCAGCGTTTCGGTAACCTGCCTGCGCCAGCGGTCTCCCGGCTCAAGTGTTAGTATGTCCGCAAAAACAGCGTACCCCCCGGCTTCAAGGCGCGGGGCAAGCCAGAGCACAAATTCGTCATCCTCGGGCGTGGCCTTGCTGATGAACACGATGTCCCGAGTTCTCCTGTTTGCGGTCACGGTCTGGTTGATACTTCCAGGCGAGTCACTCACATTTTTCCCCCACTTTCAAAGTTGTATGTTAAACCTCATCCATCGTCACAGCCACATCGAAATGACCCCGCTCACCTCAAAGTAAAGTTTCCGCAGCGGACCTTGTCATACCAAATAACACAGTCAACGTGATAAGGATGCTTTTAGGAACCCCCGGAACAGCGTCATTCATATGGTTGTCTCCAATCTGCCCCAAACCACGAAGGCCTGACAATAGGACAATTAATTCTTATTGACCACCATACAGTTCAGCGTGTATCTAGGACAGTCATCGGTTGTGGAGGGAGGAAGCTTTGAGGAAATATTTTCTAATTTGTTGTTTGTTCTGTGCTGGATGTGCGACGCCGGTTCAGATGGTGCCAACGAATGGGAGTCGCGCAGATGGAACGGTTGAGCTTTCATATGAGTATGCAGAGCTTCAACAGCCCCAAGTTGACATGAACCAAGCGCACCAGGCAGCGAAGGATCGTTGCGCGGCGTGGGGCTATAAGGATGCAGAGCCCTTCGGCGGACAGCATACGAGTTGCGAAGTGCCAGGGGGCTTGAGCGGTTGCTCAAAATTTCTTGTCACAGTTAGATATCAATGTCTCGGTGATCTAAAATGACAATATTGTGAGGGAAAATATGGAAGACCCCATAAAGCACATCGTTGTGCTCATGCTTGAGAATGCCTCTTTCGACCGGATTCTCGGATGCATGCAATCGATTTATCCAAAACTCGCGGGCTTTGATCCGAATATTACGCGCACCAATCCCGACTTTCCTGATGCCAACCATGAATTTGCTCAGCTTGAGGTCGCAGCAGATCATGTGACAGTTGATCCCGGTCACGATCTCGATGACGTGCTTAGGCAGCTTCACAATGACAATCAGGGATTTGTGCCCGACTTCGTTCAGCATTGTCCGCAAGCACCGCAAGATGAACGCTATCAAATCATGGGCTGCTTTCGGAAAGGCGCTTTGCCTGTCCTGCATGAGCTCGCTGAGAACTTCCTGATATGCGACCACTGGTTTTCATCGGTTCCCGGCCCGACATGGCCCAACCGATTCTTCGTCCATAGCGGAACATCTTTGGGGCATACCGATATGCCGGAGGGATTTTTTCATCCAGGCATACATTTGTACGACCAAGTAACCGTGTATCAGCGGCTGAGCGAAAAAGACATTTCCTGGCGGATTTACTATGGCGACGTTCCGCAGACCCTCGTTATGGTCGAGCAACTCAGACACCCATTACATTACAGCCATATGGACAATTTTTATGCTGATGTGCAAAAGTCAGCGGACGCCTTCCCACAGTATGTTTTCATTGAGCCAAGCTATTTCGGATCGCAGCAAAATGACGCCCATCCTCCGACGGATGTAAGGCATGCGGAAGCTTTGCTCGCAAATGTTTACAACGGAATCCGCTCTAACGAGGATCTGTGGCAATCTACCCTATTCGTGGTCCTATTCGATGAGCATGGCGGATTTTACGATCATGTGCGCCCGGAGCCTACGGTTGCTCCTGACGAAAACACAAAGACATTCGCGTTTGACAGGCTTGGAGTCAGGGTCCCGGCAATATTGGTTTCTCCCTGGGTAGATCCCGGCTTTACAGACCAGATTTTTGATCACACGAGTCTTTTAAGATATGTTTCTGATAAATGGAAACTCGGAGATCTGGGAAAGCGTACTGCCCAAGCGAATTCCTTTCGCGATCTCCTGACAAAGAGATCTTCGCCCCGCTTAGATTGTCCGAACAATATTCAGTTCGTTCCTGGTGTTCCCATCAATGAAAATTTGTCCTTAAATGCCCAGCAGGTAGCCCTTGCCGGTTTTACACTCCACATAGAAATCAATCATACCAAACCAGACGATTCGGTTATCGCGACTCATAGCAAGAATATGGCCACAAGTTACGAGATGCAAAGCAAGACAGTCGCAGAGCGGATTAAGCAGTTTTTTGAACGATTGGTTTAGGAGGAAAAATACCCTCTACTGCCATTCGTTCCAGAGTTTTATCGCAGCGCTGATGAAATTGTTTCCCTCCGCTATCGGCCAATTCGTGTGGTAGCCGTTGCGCAGCAGGTAATACTGCTCGTTGGCGGTCAGAAAATTGGTGCGGTTCTTCGTGTCATAGAGCCATTTCAGGATATTCAAGAAAATGTCCTGATGATTGCCGACGAACTGTGTGTTCGGCACGTTGTAGAGCAAGCCCTCGATGTAGTAGGACGGAGCAGAGCCATCCGCAATCAACCCATCGTCGATCATTTTCGAGCGAGCATTCTTGAAGATGCGGATCATCGGCTTGAACTTGTTGTCTGTAGCCTGATGTTTGGCAGTTAAGTTTTCGCTGTGCTGGTCAGGATAGTTGGCAATGCGTGTGCCGTCTGCCAGGAAGAAACACATTCCCAATTCGTGGCTGTCATCTTGCCCTGAGTTGAAGTGGTAGTAGCGCCGGAACTCGAACGCGACAATCACATCGGCATCTCTTCTGTTGCCGTTGCCTTCGATCCTAATTGCCTTCGTGCTGGGGTCGACCGCATCTCCGAATTTTGCTCGCAACGCCTGCCGAACGTGTTCCTTGAAGGCGGCGTAAGAGTAGGTTCCGTTGCCGGGATAGGCCGCATGGAAGGCAGCCTGTTCGTTGTCGGGACGCAGATCTATGTCATGGAAAAAAGCGCCGTCGTATCGGATCACAACATCCACGTCGCTTTCGGCGTAGATATTCGTGTCGTTGCCGTAGGAGCCCTGCAGGAAAACCTTGAAATTGCGATCTGTGTATGTCGCCTTCGCATCCTCAAGAGCTGCCTTTACGGTCGCATACGTAGCCTTGGACTGAGCAACCGATCCCTGATGTGACCACGTTTCAAGTTGGGCTAGAGGAATCGTCATGCGGTTAATCGGTTCCTTTTCCATCGTCGATCAGAAATTCCCTGAGTTTCTTTTCGTGCGCTGCAAAGGATTCCCAGCCCCGCTGGTAAAGCAGGTTTAGTTTCTCAAGATCAGCTTCCAACAGGTCGGTCGCCATCTCGGGTTGCTGGAAGGTATCGTTAATGCGCACAGCTTTGATATCGTTGAACAGGATGGAGCGTAGCTGCTCCATCGAAGTTGTATTTACGTCGAGCGTCTTCTGCAAAAGCTGGAGCCCGGTGAACCCAATGCACGCTCTCGCCAGCCAAGCAGCCACGCACTTCGGTGTGACCCAATGCTTGGGTTCGGGATACATGCCGACGCCAACACTCACCACTCTCAAATCCGAGTATGCTTTCCCCAAGGCTTTCACAGCATCCGCAATCGCATAAAGGGTAGGATTGTTAGCGCAATATCCGCCGTCAAACAGTTCGACGGTAATTCCCTGACCAGTTGTCAGGATGTATCTGTCGAAGTACGGATATGCCGAGCACGAGGCGCGGACTGCTTGTCCGACTGTGCAGCCGAAGCCGGGGATGAAGCTGTCTTTGCGCCCGTGGGCTTGCTCGACTGTGCTCTTGAAGATCATCGGCTTCTCCAAGTGCCAATGCGTGGCGACAATCCCCAGTCCAGTCCTGACCTGCGTGAAGTCCTTATCACCGAACACCTCGCCTACGAGCTTGTCGAGAGCTCTAGTCCGTCCTCTGGACGTGCTATTTTTCATGATTGTAGGGACGTGCTTCCTGTAGAGGCAGAGGATGTCCTCCACTTTGTATCCCAGCGACAATAATGCGGCGATGATCGCCCCCGTGCTGGTGCCAAAAATCAGGTCAAAGCGCTCGCACAGCGGCTTCCCCTTGAGCATAGCTTCCACTTGGGCAACCACGCCAAGCGTGTAAAAGCCTTTTGCCCCGCCGCCATCGAGAGACAAGATTCGGCAAAGCCTCGCACCCTCGGCAATTTGGGCAGCTTCATTCATGGGCACAAAACCTCGCAACTCATATCGACCAGGATTTCCGTACTGTCCGCAGCCACGAAATTATCCGCCCCGTAGAGTCGCCGTCAGCGGACAGAGGCCACCACCAAAGACAGATTAAAGCCGTATGTATCCCAGGTAAGCAAGCCTGAATGTCATTGCTTGAGTGCTGACGCCGTATTGTGAGGCCAACTCCTGGAGGACTTCCTCATTGATCAGGTCTATTGTGCCGATGTTGTCGACATCGCGTGCCAAAAAATGTGCTGGCATCAGTAACTCAGCGGCGAATAGATTGGCCTCTTTTTCTTCCACATCGACTCCTTGGCTGGAGGCGTCGTTTCGCAACCAGACTTTGAAATTCCGGTCAACGTGAACGTCGTCGAAATCATGCAAGAGGAAGTGTCCCAACTCGTGAGCGACCGTGAAATTTCGACGATTCGCATGGTGGTCAGCATTAACCCCGATAATTGCCGACTTGCGCTTCCGATCCCGGTAGAGAAAGCCGGATAGATCGTCTTCTGCGGGGGTCTCCTGCACCTCGACACCGAGGGCCCTCGCTATTTCCGCAACGGCGACAGGCGCGGACCGAACACGGCGTTCGTCGAGCAACTCTTGAACCAGAGTACGAATATGTTTTCTACGTACCATCTTTGCCCCTCTCTCTTTGTGCCGCCGACACGGCGGACTTGATCCATTCTTTTTCGGCTCGTGGCCGGTTCTTGAGGGCCTCGTCCAACCGCTGATCCAATTCAGCGCTCGAATGAGGTAGAAGACTTGCCGGTTGAACCTGAAGGGCAGCAGCGATATCCGCGAGTGTATGGAGCAGGAACTTCTGCCGCCCTTTTTCGACATTCGTGATCGACGTGCGAGTCAATGACACCCGCTTGCCCAATCCTTCCTGTGTCAGCGGCGGCTTCCGCCGCTTGCGAGCCTCGCGAATGCGCCGTCCCACTTCTTCATAGAACAACCGATGATCGTCCATTCAGGCAAATCCTCTTTGGTTCAACGGTATACATTTTACGAGAGATGATCTCAAAATGTCAACCACACAAACCGTTTGTGATAGAAACTATATATTTGCATCGAGTTTTCTGTGTTGACTTTTTTGCCTGCCGCGAATAACATGGACAAGTATTCTTTGTGTTGCCCCCGCCGTTAGGACGAGATCTTCGCCATATCGGCGTGGAGACTTTGCTTAAACGTCTTTTTACAGGAGGACGCATGAGCCCTGAACATGAGAATGAGATCAACATTATCGTCAATGGACGACCGAAGAAGGAGCCGGGACCATCGCTCTCCTTCGAACAGGTTGTAGCATTGGCCTTTAGTCCCGTTCCTCCAAATGCCTTCTTTACGGTGACTTGGAGCCACGGCAACCAAGGCGGAAGCCTCACCGCAGGTAACAGCGTTCCGATCCAAAACGGGATGAAGTTCGATGTCACAGAGACTGGTCAGTCTTAACCCCGACCTGAGTTGGCTACGAGCCGAGGGGTTGGATATCTCCATCTCCAAGTCAAAGCACTTGTTGATCCGCGACGTTCCGTATGTGAACGCCTCCAAGCAGATCAAGCTCGGGATTATTGCATCAGTGCTGGATCTCGCCGGGGAGACGACGATTCCTCCGGAATCGCACGTCATCTTCTTCGTGGGCGACCCCCCCTGTGACGAACACGGCTCTCCCCTGCCTGGGGTTAGCCAGAACACAAACCGAGCCTTGGGCGAGGAGCTAACCCCCAACCACCAGATCTCCAGGAAGCCCACAACCGGACCGACCCCTGGCAAGTACGCGAGTTACTACGAAAAGATCAAAACATACATCGCAATTATTTGCAGTGCGGCACAGGCGATTGATCATACTGTCACGCCCTATACTCATCCCGTTGTCGTGCCTGACGAGGAGGACGATTCGGTCTTCAATTACCTCGATACAGCAGCCACTAAGGCGGGCATCATCACGGCCAATAGCAAGCTGGAAGGGCGGAAGATTGCCATCGTCGGCACTGGCGGAACAGGTAGCTATGTGCTCGACTTTGTTGCCAAGACGCCCGTCGCTGAGATTCACCTTTTTGACCGTGATGTTTTCCTGAACCACAATGCATTTAGATGCCCCGGCGCGCCGTCGCTCGACCACCTGAGCAAGAAGTACAGGAAAGTCGACTACCTGGCAGGCATTTACTCGCAAATGCGGAAAGGGATTATCCCTCACAACTGCTTCATCGACGAACTCACCATCGAGCAACTGAAGGAGATGAGCTTCGTTTTCATTTGCATCGACAAGGGCACCGGGAAGCGACTAATCGTGGAGCGGCTGCAGGAATGGGGTATTCCGTTCATCGACGCAGGGATGGGAATCCAGCTCGGGGAAGACAACACGCTCGGAGGTATCGTCACAGTTACCACCAGCACTGCAAATATGCGGGACCACGTCCGCACCCGCACGGCATTCTCCGACGGAGAAGCAGCCAATGAGTATTCCCAGAACGTCCAGATCTCGGAACTGAACGCATTGAATGCGGCCCTCGCTGTCATTAAATGGAAAAAACTTTGCGGGTACTTTGACGACGTGACCAATGAGCATTACTGCGCATATACAATAAGATCCAACCAACTCATATCTGAGGACCTGCATGAAGCCTGAGATCGTTCTCACTTATGAGTTTGTGGAATTCATTCCCGACGAACTCAAGGAGCAGACACTCTATATCTCGGTCACTTATTGCACCGCCGTGCACAAATGTTGCTGTGGGTGCGGGCGGGAAGTCGTGACACCGCTCTCACCGACGGCCTGGCAACTGACTTTTAACGGCAAGACTGTTTCGCTTTACCCCTCGATAGGAAGCTGGAGCCTGCCCTGCCAGTCACACTACTTCATTACGAAGAACAAAGTGGTCTGGGCACGGAAGTGGACCAAGAAACAGATTGCAAGGGGTCGGGCGCAGGAAGCCAGGGGAAAGGAGAAATATTACGCTACGACGCAACTCCCTACAGGCGCGGCGGAGGCACCATGTGCCTCGTTGCCGACAAATACCAAGCCGAAGGAAACTCTCTGGCAGAAGATCAAGGACTGGTTTTCGTGATCCGCCGAGATGCCCCCGGCGCGAACGCGCGCTCAAATGTCGCTGGCCCATAAGCCTTTACATTTGATAAGAATACTTAGGAAAATACCCGCCCCTGCGACCACACAAGTTGCATGTAACTCACCACGATATGAAGGCCGGCCACGCCCCAACACTTGCCCTGACGCCCTAATCTCCGCAACCATGATTGCTTTCTTATGCACACTCACAGACGAGATGAGATTTCCCGGCTATTTGCGTCCGAACGAACCCCGTTGCTTGCCAATACCTTCGCGCGCGCGTCCAGATTTTACGAGTCGGCGGCACACCATGAGGACGTCCCACGGAATCGCGCCAATCGCATCAGCAATTTCGAAGAATGGAATTAATCCTTTACTGGGGAGCCGGTCACGTACGACATCTATCAACGGAATGGTTTCATCCGGCTGCGGCGATGCATCGAGGTCATCCTCGTATCGGCCAAACAAGAAAATCTTGTTTCGCCAGATGACATAGTGGCTCCTGCAATCGCTTTCCCGCCACACCGAGGGGTACAGGCTTAGTCCACGCTGTGCAGATCATCCAGAAATTCGGATGCGGGCTCTACGCCGGTCACAAGCAAATGATCCCGAGCACGCGTGCACGCGACGTACAGCAAATGGCGTTCGGTATTGTAGACCTCTTCCAGATCGCTATCGTCGGCCGCAGTTTCAATTCGCGCCTGCAGGGGAATGATTTCGTCGTCGCAGGCCATGACCACCACAGCCCGAAACTCTAGCCCCTTTGCCAGATGCATCGTACCGATCGAAAGCTGACCGCTGGTGGTTTCAACGTGCTCATCGAGCATCTTGTAAGGCAACCCGGACTTGGCGACAGCAGCACGAGCCCGGTCTAGCTCTCCGTCAGAGCGGACGAACACGCCGAATTCATGGGGCATCACTCCTCCCCTACTGCGGTCCGCCACCCACGCTCCGACAGCTTCGATTTCCTCTTCCTGACTCTTGAACGTCCGGATCACCGGGGCAGGCCCATTAAAGACGGACACCGTGCCGCGCCGCTCCTCAGTATTGCCGTCAACGTCCGCGATCTCCGGCCCAAGCAACCGGTCAGCCTGCATCCTGATCTGATGTGAAGTCCGGTAGTTGATGTGCAGTGTGCGCGCACGTCCGCGGATATCCACACCCAGCGATTTCCAAGAGAAAGGCTGTTGAAAGATGCGTTGGCCGAGATCGCCAGCGAAAAAGAGGCTGTTCGGCCGTTCTCCTCCGAGCGCAGCCAAGAAACGCAATTGGGCAACGCTCACATCTTGCGCTTCATCAATCACAACAAACTCGAACGGCGGATGTTTTCGGTTCCGCAGCTGTTCAGCCAGGCGAGTGAACATTTCGGCGCGGGTGATAAAACCCTCCTTACGCAAACGGACACGCACGGCGTCAAGAACTGCCCACAGCGCAGCACGCTGGGCTTCTTGTAAACGTGTCTTCCTGCCCAGGCGTTTTACGTCCCGATACGACTCCCAGCTTTCCAACTGCCAGGCGTCAACCAGATCCCCCCACTCGCTCAGCAGAAAACTCAGGCTGAACTTCTGATCGGCAGCAGCTGCCGCAGCTTCAGTCATGAACCGTCGGATCACATCCGGCGGCGCAATCTTAGGATGACCGAGATGCTGTTCGTACAGCCGCTCGCCAATGGCATTCATCGCATGCACTTCGAGGCGTTCGCCCAAACGAGGTTCGTTGCTTATCAAACGCCGCAGTTTGGTTCGCAGCGCATCCGCGAGAGTATCGCTAAATGTCGTCAGCAACACCCTGCTATCAGGGTTTGAGCGGACCAAGAAGACCGCCCTGTGTAGCGCGACGATCGTCTTGCCAGTCCCCGCTGAGCCCGATACGCGCGCCGGTCCGCTATAGTCACGCTCAACCAATTGCCGTTGAGCTGGGTGTAGGAAAATTGTCCACTTCTCCCATGGATAGGTGAGTGCGCGTTCAAACTCCTCGACATCGTTCATGACCCTGAACCGACGCAGTGCATCAGGATGAGCGAACGGATTGGCCCCGGTTGGGATCGGTTGTGGGATCTGCGGCTTGCCGCCCGTTGCCAGTTCGAGTAATGCCTCAGCTGCTTCGCTTGGCAGATGATCGGTCAACTCCAGGATGCTGTCTTCGGTAGCTTGGCGCACATCTGCAAGCCACTCCATTGGAACCCCATAACTGAGCAGCACTTCATCGGTTAGATGGGCGAAAAGCGGTGGCCTTGCTGGCTTAGGCCGGGCAACATCAACATAGACCGGGACAGCAATTTCCTCGATGCGCTCGCGTATTTCGACCAACTGAGCTGCGCCGGTCTTAGGGTGTGTTTCCAGTTTGCGCCGCTCGGCCCATGCATAGGCTTTGTCGTGATGATCGACATAACAGAGCAAAAGGCTTGCTGCTGTCTTGTGGACGATCAGCCGAATATCGCTGCCCACTCGCACCGACCAGAAATTCTTGTCCTTGGCCTTATCGAGCCGATGAAAACTGAGCCCTGGGCTTGCCGGATTCAGTTGAAGGTCGAAAGCCGCCGTCTTGACCGCCTTCTGTTCATCGGCCCGGAGCCGCGTGAGACTGTCGGTGAAAGTGTCTGCGATGCGGAATTCCATCCCTACACCTTGAACACTTTCATCACCTCGTCCCCGAGATGATTGATGACTTTCACAGCGATGCGCCCGGATTTTGGTTTCGGGAAGGCGCGCGAGGTATCGCTATTGAGCGTCGCCCATGCCTCCTGGTTAATTTCGGCTTTGAGGGTAGTTTTGAGCGCACTATAAGGGTCGTTTGCGCCCAAGAAGTAGGCCTGACGGACGAAGAAACTTTCCTCGTTGTAGTCAGTATCGATGAACCAGCAGGCGATCCCTTCGGCGCCGTCGCTGCGCACCTCGCCGGTATTGGGGTGAAACACATCCACGCCGTTGATCTTCACTCGTAGCGTGCCGTTCTTTTCAGGAAGGATACTGATGTCTGGCTCGCCAAAGATAACAAAGAGGTTTCCCTTCCCCGTGTTCTTCAAATCCTCGGCCATGTGCAAGTCGGCATTCATTCGTGCCTTGAGCACGGGAATCCGGCCCAGCTTACTGAACTCTGTAGCATGGCCCTCGTAGTTGAAAGCGCACGCGATCAATACATCGAAATCAGCGTCACCCGCTTCGCGCGCGGCCTCCACCAAGTCAGGGCGGGTCACGGTGCCAAATTCTGGACCAATGAAGATCGCGGCCCGTTTTTCAGTCCCTGATTCCGCATTCCCTTCGACGTAACGACCTTCGCCGCAGACCAGCCTTCCGGGCCATGGAGTAAGCGCGGTGAAAGTGATTCTGTCATCTTTGTGCGCCTGCTGCACGCCGGAGGTCTTCAGGTTCTCTAGGATCATCTGAGGGAAGGACTGCTTCGCTCCGTATTCGGCGCTGGCTTCCTGCAGCGGGTCAATTAATTCATCGTTGTCATCGACGCCCAGGACGCGGTGCGGGCTGAGGCTCTCCACTGTGAAAGGTCCGGCTACGCGGACCGTCTTCCTATCCTCATAGGGCTTGTCATAAAGGTATTCAAACTCGGCCTTAGCGGCGATAGATTTGTCGATATCCCGCTGCCTGCCAATGCGAGCCTGCCACCAGTCTTCGTGAAGTTTCTTTGTGCCCTCCGGCCACTTGTCGTCGGCCTCGCGCGGAATTTCCCATTCCTGCCATGCCTTCTTAAGGGCTGCGTTTAGAGCCTCGCGCAAGGGCTCCAACTTCGCATGCCAGTTGTCTCTGATGACATCGATTTCCGCGTCGTTGGCAACAACAGCCGAAGTGATGTGAGCGCGACGCTGGTAAACGAAGCCATGGCGAATTTTGTAGTGAACCGGCCGAGAACTTGGCGCGGTGCGGCTGACTTCGGCCTCCTTAAGCTGGCCGTCGCGGGAATCGGCCAGTAGGTAGAACGGGTAACGCGCGCCCATGATGCGGGCACGGGCCAGTGCCAAGGCCACGCGCGAGGTGTCAATTGTGATCCAGCGGCGACCCCATTGCTCGGCGACCCTGGCGGTGGTGCCAGAACCGCAGGTCGGGTCGAGCACGAGGTCGCCGGGATCTGTTGCAAGGAGCAAGCATCTTTCTACAATTCGCTCATTAGTTTGGACGACATAAACCTGATCTGGGGCTCCCCCAAATCCGTCCCACCAGTTCGAGATGGGTTGTAATCCAAAATCAGAAAAATATCTAACCAATCCAATTTGGTCTTTACCGACATAAATACGGTCTGCGAGCGCGAGTCTACGCATTCCCGATAGCTCCGTGTCGGTGTCAATCGCAGTATGTTTCCAGCAATTTGATTTCGATACTCTGAATTGGCCCACTTTGATCATCTGAAATGGCCCACCGTGGGAAGGACCGATTACTCTGTTCCGGGGGAACCCGGAGCGGAGGCAACGGTGGACTGGAGAGCCAAAGTGGA